>Ga0334889_1003546_pt1 | contig 15195 bp, 14 predicted proteins | sample GraSluR1_MG_2_FD_207222 | JGI IMG/M metagenome (GOLD analysis project Ga0334889, IMG submission 207222) | Sludge microbial communities from methane-producing bioreactor in Wageningen University, Netherlands - Granular Sludge_8_08-R1 | ecosystem: Engineered > Bioreactor > Anaerobic > Unclassified... | reverse complement strand
ACGGCCGGCAGCTTACACAAGCCGGCGTCAATGTCGTGGAGGCGATCGAGGCGCTGAGAGGCTTTCAAGCGCTCGCGACGTTGGACCCGGTCGACATTGCCGTCTCCACTGAGTTCCTGCACTTTGACCTCGTCGCCAGCTATCGCACCGCCTTTGCCGCGGCCTACGCCCAGGTCCTTTGGGTGATGGTAGCCTTTGCGCTGGCGTCTGCGACCGTGATTGGTCTGGGCCTCCGCCGCTCGCTGTTGGCGCGGGAGCCCTCTCGGCGCGCCCGCCGTAACGAGGATGATCCAAACCTGGCGTAGCTTAGAACTACGCCTGCGCTCTGACCGGCGGCTTTGTGGCTGTCGTCAATGCTCTGAGGCGTTGTGGTTGCGTATGTGACGGGCCGGTACTATCACTATCCAAACGGAGGGAATGATGAACATTCTGATTGGTATCTTGCTGTTGGTCTGGGGCTTGGGCCTAATGGCGTTCGGGCTGTGGGTGTTCTATGCGCTGCTGCCTTTGTGGTACGGCATGTTCGGCGCACTGGCAGGTTTCTATATTGGTTCGCTGATTACCGGCGGCGCCGCCGGCTGGGTCGGCAATGTGCTAGCCTGGACGCTTGCCATCGCCGGCGCAGCCCTCTTCGCCGGCCTGTCTTATAAGTTCGAGCCGTATCGCCGCATGATCATCGGCTTGCTTATGGGCTTTTCGCTGGGTGCGGCGCTGGCCGCCCTCTTTGGCGGGGGCGTCTTCCTAACTGCACTCTTCGGCGGCATTGGAGCAGTGATCTTCGCCATACTTGTGCCGCTATACTTTGACCCAATGATCATCGTGGGTTCGTCCTTCTCTGGCGCGGCCCTCGTCATGGATGGCGCCCTGCTCATCTTGCCCTTCCTTGCCTTCCTCTTGGATCGAAGTGGGGCAGCACCCCTTGGGCGATTCCTGCCGATCGTCGTCTATATCGTCCTGGGCGCAGTCGGCATGGGCTGGCAGTTCGTCAACTTGCAGCGCTGGGTAGGCGCTACAGCGCCGGCTCCGGCAAATCGCTAGGCCGCGCTGCCTCGTGTGCCTCCACAGCCTTCGCAACTGCGCACCCTGCGACGGCAAGGACTGTGGAGGCAGCAGTTCATTCTTTCGGTCTCTCAGGGTCTCGATAGGGAGGTCTGACCCATGTACATCTTCTACGGCATCATCCTGATAGCCAGCGGCATCTTTGTCGCCTCCTTCGGTACGGTTCTATTCCGGTTCGCCCTGGCCGCGCTTGGCTTCGGCGCAGGCGCAATCCTGAGTTGGTGGTTTACCGCCAGCCAACCTGACATGATCCGCATCCTGATCAGCATTGGCGTTGGCGGCATTGCAGCCGTCGTCCTCTATATGTTGGCCCGCGTCGGAGTTTACATCGCCGGCGGAGTGCTTGGCCTCGTGTTGGCGTTCCTCATAGTCGCCTTGCTAGGAACCAAGAACCCCGCGCTCAACGGGACCCTCCTTGTGGCTGGCGCAGGTGTGAGCGGCTACTTTGGGCCTCGCCTGGGCAGCCTCATCATCGCTCTCGCCACCGGCGCAGCGGGGGCCTTCCAGATTGTCTATGGCCTGGCGCTCGTCTTTGGCGAACGCATCGCTCCCAACACATTGCCTTCCGAGCTACTCGGCGGGTTACTGGCCCTCTCGGTGTTCTTCATCATCACCGCCATCAGCGCCATCAGCCAAAGTCGTCCACGCGTGGCAGTGGTCGGTCGGGGCAGATAGTGTGCAGCCCCGTGGAACGAAGTGTATCGGACGTCTGCTCCCAGTCGCTAGACTGCGACCAAGAGGTCACCGTCAACTGTGCCACTCTGCTTGACCTGCCCGGAATCACAGCGTCAGACGTGCACCTCCTAGAAGCAGCCGGTGTGGATACGCCCAGGGAGTTGCGGCGCTGTGTGCCGGAGAATCTGTATGCGCGCATCATGGAGGCAGCACGCCGCCATCACGTGGAGACGCTACCCCGGCTCGACGAGGTCACGGGCTGGGTCGCCTATACGAAACGAAACTGCCGCTAGATCGGCGAGATATCCGAACCGCTGGGGGCTGTCCGCCGGCCAAGATGATGCCGTGACCGGTTATGTGCCGGCGGCGGCGCCGAAGCGGCTTGACGGCATACGTTGGGGCATGATGAGAAGGAGACTCTATGGGAAACGTCCTAACTGATCTGGTTCCGCTTATCATTGGTGCAGCAGCAGTTCCAGTCTGGATCATGATCGTGCTGCTCATGCTGCGCAGCGACAACGGAGTATCCGTGGCAGCCGCGTTCGTGGGCGGAGTGACCCTGATGCGTCTGGTCCAGGGAGTACTTTTCGGCTACGTTCTTGGCTCGTCCGGAGAGGGAGACGGCAGAATTTCGTCGCTGCTCCTCCTCCTGATTGGCATCCTAATGTGGATCACAGCCATCAAGAAATGGCGCAAAGAAGACGATCCCGACGGGCCGCCGCCTAAATGGATGTCATCCATCGGCGGCATGAGCCCGCTGCGGGCATTCGGAGTGGGTGCGCTCCTTGTAGCTGTCGCCCCGAAGATGTGGGTCTTCACCCTGTCGGCCATCAGCCTTGTGCAAGATGCCGCCCTGGGACCCGCTATGGGCGCTCTTGCCTACCTTCTCTTTACGGTCGGCGCCGTCATCATCTTGCTCATCCTGATCCTAATTGCAGCGTTCGCACCCCAGAAGTCAGCCGCCTTGCTGGGCAAGGTCTCCGGGTGGCTTGAAAGGAACGAACGTGCGCTCCTCATTGTGGTATCAGTAGTGTTCGGCGCCTTCTTCACTTGGAAGGGCCTGACCGGATTCATAGGGTAGCGCGCTTCCGCTGCCCGCTGCGACGATACAACCAACAGGAGATGTATTTCATGACTGACCATACAACCGAAATGGCAAAATCCGCGCTGCGGCAGGTCAGACCCTGGCGCGCAGGCATGCCGTGGTGGGTCATACTGCTTGAAGGGCTGATTGCCTTGGGGATCGGCATCTACGTCCTGATGGCTCCCAACGCAGGCAACTCTATCGTGCTTCTCCTCGCTCTCTACCTGCTCGTTGTCCACGTCGAGCGCGCCATCATCGGTTTCCGCTCGCGGATTCCCGCCGCCATCCTTGCGGAACGCATGCTGCGCGCAGGGATCGGCATGACGGTCGGTCTCATCATCGTGGTCGACGCCCTGGTTCCCTTCATAAACCCGCCTGCGCCCCTCGTCATCCTCAGCCTAGGCTGGTTGCTGATTGGCGCGATCGGAATCTGGGAATGGGTGTCCGCCCGCGCCGAACTGGGATTGGGCCTGGGCGCGCTCGTGTTTCCGGTGGTCTCAGCCCTATTTGGTCTGCTTATGTTGGCCAGCCGCCTGGCGCTGGGCCCGCTCGTGCTCCAATCCTTGGCCATCGTCGGCATTGTCGCAGGCATCGCACTGCTAGGATATGCGTTCATGCTGTACCGCAATGCCCAGGCGGCGCCGCAGGCCTAGGTGCGCCGCTCCGCAAGGCAGTGGTACACTGTTGCCTAGTCCACCACTCCGGGCATTGGGTATGACAGGCTGTCGCCCATCTCGGAGTGGCTGCCCTTAGCGACTGTCCGACGCCACGAGGATAATAATGGCTTCACTGTCACTCCATAGCCAGCTTCGCCATCGTTTTCCCAATGCATTTTGGCAGGGTGATCCCGAGCTCCGGGAAATCGCCCTGACCTTCGACGACGGGCCCCACACGCGTGATACGCCCGCACTCCTGGCGTTGTTGGACAGCCTAGGCGTGAGGGCATCCTTCTTCCACGTGGGGGTGCGTGCAGCCGCCGAGCCTGCGTTGGCCCGCCAAGTCGCTGACGCCGGCCACCAGATCGGCCTCCACGGGTATGAGCACCAGTCGTTTCTGCTCAAGCGAGAAGAGATGCTATTGGAGGAGTTGGCGCGCGCCCAAGACGTTCTAGCGCAGGCGACGGGACGAGAACCTGCCTCCTTCAGCGCCGTGCGTCCGCCCTTCGGACACTTCACGCCGTCGATCCTCAACGCGCTGCTAGCCGCCGGCTACTTGCCGACCATGTGGACCCTAGTACCCTTTCACTGGCTGCAACCGGCTGAAACGACAGTCCGCCAGGTATTGAACGGGGTCGCCAATGGCTCGATCTTGGTCCTGCACGAAACGCTGCCTGGCCCGGCCGTGCTAGACCTGGCCGCTTCCGTGCTTCCTCGCCTGATCGATGCGGGTTACACATTCGTCACGGTTCAAGAACTTTGGACGAATTCACAACAGAAAGAACCATGAACCAGCCGATTAAGGAACGCAACTACCATCTGTATCAGCGCGTGCCCTGGGTACACCCGCAGGCGTATCCACTTGGATTGGCGCCCGCCCGCGAGCGCTGCCGGCCCGTGGCCGATTGGATGGGTCGGCTGATCTTACCTGAACTGCTGGAACGCGATCCGGAAGGCGGGGTTCTGTTCGAAGTTTATCACGCGCCTGCAGCCCACTCCAGCCTCGTGGCAAAGAAAGTCCGTCTTCGCTTCAACGGCGAGCGCGAGGTCCAGGCCCGCGCCCTGGCGGTGACACGCAACGTGATCTTCAACGAGAGCGCACAGAAAACCGTGGCGGACGGGATGATCCTAGCCGAGCGCGTCAACCGCTGGCGTCGAGTCGCCCCTCTAGAATCCCTCGCCGGAAGCCGTCCCAAGGACGAGTTGACGGTGCGTCTAGCCGGCCCGGTAACACTGCACGAACCACCCGGAGAACCGCCCATCCTGATCATAGACCAGGAGCCGGTCCAGATCACCGGGCTCTTCGTGGGACTGGTCACCTTTGTCGAAGCCGCCACTCCGGCGGGCGACCGCTGGCGTGTACGCCATTATGACCCGGCGACCTCTGCCTTCACCGGGCCGGACGAGGTGGTAGCCGTACCGCCTCCCAGCGCAAATGAGAATGGCACGCTTCCTTCCACCAGCGCGCAAATAAACGCCTCACCCCTCAACGCGGACGGCTGGTACATCTACGGTGCGCTCGACAGTGAGGGCGTCTTCGTCGTGCAGGCATGGATGCCACGAAGCCTCATGCGGCTGCAGCCCCAACGCATCATCGCCAACCGCGAGGACGCCTGGCGCTACATCCGCCACGAGACATGGGCGGACACCGCGGCACGCAAGGGCACAGCCACCTCTGTGCTCTACGTCCCCGGAGCCGATGCAGAGACCGCATCCGCCACATGGAAAGAGGGCGACCGCGCCCTAGTCCTCCATCTCTACTCAGGGATCGGAGGCCGCCAGCGCGAACCGGCCGCACGCGCCAGGCTCTACTTCGGTCATTTCTCCTTCGGCATTGCCGAGGTCATCCACGAACCGCTGGCCGGTGAATTGCGCTTCGCCATCACCTACTACCAAATCTACACCCACAACGGCGACGGTCTGGTTGCCGGCGCGCTCGACTGGTCGCGCTACATGGGCGACCGCCAATTCGGCTGGAGCGGCCTGCGCCCCGTTTGCGACATCCTCATTAAGCTCGATGAGCTCAACGACATATACTTGGTTGAGGGTCGGCCATACACCGTCATGGACGCCATTCGCGCGAACCTCGAACAGATGGCGGCCCGCTACCGAATCGGCGATGGCCGGGGCGCAACCTACGTCGCCGCGGCCAACAACTGCGCACAGGACTCGAGCCAAGCCTTCTTCGCCGCCATCGTGGAGGTCGGCGAACTGCTCGAAACATCACGCGACCTGGCGGCATGGCGCGCGGCGAATCCGGAGCAGGCCGCCCGGTTGCAGCGCTTGCAGACCGGCGGCCAGGAGCTCCGTCGCAAACTGGTAGGCGGCAATGCGCGCCGGGCGGACTGGCGATACGGTGCAGAGAATCTGGGCATCGCCGAAAGCTCTCTGCACAACCTGTTGCGCGGGCTTGGCACCTGGCGTACGGTGCTCCCGCGCAAGACCAGCGACACATACGCCCAAGTCTTCTTGGAGCACGGCGCGTCGCTTTGGACGCTTTGCACCTATCAGGTCGGCGGGCATAACCCCGACATCGAACCCATCCCAGCCTGGACCTTCTAGGAGAGGGAGGAGCATCATCCGTCATCAGTCAATGACTCCTGACTCGTCACTCGTGACGTAAAGGTGGGTAATCATGCTCGAATATCTTTGGTCTGTGTGGCGTGCCATCCAACTGGGACTTCGCCTCGATCCCGGCGTGGTGCAGATCGCCGATACGCACCCAAAGGCCGGGGGCGTCGTCCTAGGCGTAGTCATCGTCGCGGGCATTTCTCTCCTCATTGGGCAGAGTGTGATCTTGTTCGCCAACCAGGTGCGCCCTGGTCGTTTCGCCCTCAGCCTGCTCATCAATGGTCTGTTGTTGGCTATGGGCTGGTTCATGTGGTCCGCGGCGGTCTGGATCACCGGAGAGTACCTATTCGACGAGTCGCCTCGCTTTGTGCTGGTTCTCAGGCTGATCGGCCTAAGCTATGCGCCCCTGGTCTTTGGCTTTCTCATTCTCATGCCGTATCTTGGTCCGTTCGTCCAGCGCGTGCTGCACACATGGAGCTTCCTCATCGCCCTGAAGGCGGTCGCCATGGCCTATCATGTCGGGTTCTGGCCGGCATTAGCGTGCGTCGGCATAGGCTGGCTGATGATGATGGCATTGACCTCCACGGTGGGTCGACCGGTTGTTACCCTGCGCAACCTGATCTGGCGCCGGCTTACCGGCACATCCATGGATCTCTCGGCGCAGGAGATTCTGCGACAATTCGCCGCGGACAAGACATCATCGTCCGAGCACAAAGGAGACAAGCCATGAGCATCATCGGGCTCTTCTTCGCCGGAACGCTTGCGCTTCTTTTCGTGTCAGCGGCCGTCGCCCCCCTAGAATCGCTGGGGTGGTATGCGGGCTGGTTCGGCGAGAAAGAGGAGGAAGAGCCGCAAGAGCTTCCCACTCCTGACCCGGCTGGCGAGATATCGCCTGCCAGCCATTACCTGGTCTACCTGTCCGGCATCGGCGCCATCGCGCCAAACTCCATCCCCAGTGAGGAACTCCCCTTCATCGCGGGGCTTCAGCAAAAGCTGCCCGGCTCCCTTGTGATCACCGATGTCTTTCCCTATTCGGTCACGAACTTGGGCCTGACGGGCCAGCGCGTCACGGCGCGGGTCTGGCGCTGGATCGAACAATTGCGGCTCAAGAACCCCATGGCCGTCGCCGCCTTCCTCATCAACCTGCGCAACGTGTTTCAGGTGGCCACATCCGCCGACAGCCGGTATGGGCCCATCTACAATCTTGGCGTGGCACAGGAAATACGCAACAGCCTCGTGCGCCACGGCTACCCGCCCAACAACGGCACGCCCGTAACGCTTCTAGGCTGGAGCGGCGGCGGGCAGATCGCATTAGGCGCCGCCTGGTATTTGCCGGGACTAATCGGCGGCCCTGTATATGTTCTGTCTCTGGGCGGAGTCATGTCTGATGATATCGGCCTCAAGCGCGTCGAGCGCCTGTGGCATCTGTGGGGGGAAAAAGACCCGCTCGCCCCCCTGGGGGAAAAGTTGTATGCCGGACGCTGGAAGATCTTCCCGACGTCCGCGTGGAATCGCGCCCTGGCCGCGGGCAAGATCGTCCTCATCCCGCTCGGGCCCTTCACGCACAACGGCAAGGGCAACTACTTCGACAACGAGACGACGCTGCCCAGTGGGGAGACGCACATGGAATTTGTGTTGGAGAAGATCCAGGAGGCGTTGGCCGAGGAGGGACTATCACCTGGGCATTCGGAGCAGGCTGCTTGACCCGCGTAGCGAAGCCCTAGACCCGCACCCTTAACAGAGACGCCGCGCGCTCACGCTCTGAGGGAATGAGGCCCAGTTTGCGCCCGGCTACAACGGCTTGCACGCGGTTCTCCACTTGCAGCTTACCGAAGATGTTCGCGGTGTGGTTGCGCACAGTGTGGGTCGAGACGACCAGCCGGTGGGCAATCTCCTTGTTCGAAAGCCGCTCTGCCAGCAGGCATAGAACCTCCGTCTCTCGATCTGTCAGTGGGACAGGCAGATCGAGAGACGCTTTGGAAAGGGAGCGTGTCCCAGGGTCCGCCGGAAGCGTGCTGATCAGCGGACGCACGAGCTGGGCATATTCGGGCTGCCTTCCCAGCTCGCGCAACATCTGTTCCATTTCTTCGCCCTGCTCAATGAAGGCTCCTACCACTCCGTTGGGTACTGCCTTCTGAACGGCGGCGCCTAACACTGCCCATGTGAGCGCAGCTTCGCCCAGTCGATGCCACACAACCGCCTGGAGCACAGTTGCGTCTATCCATAGCGTCCATCGCCGTTCCGCCTGGGCAACGTCAATCACCTTTTGCAGGCTGTCGGCCGCCCTGTTAAGCGCGCCCTCAGATCCCTCCGCCATCAGGATGTGCGCCCTCACCAAGGGAATCAGGTCTGAGGAGCTGTAAAGCTCGCCACACAGCCCTGCCATCTCCCAACGCAGGGCCGCGACAGTGTCTCCACTGATCAAGGCGTAATACGCTTCCAGCGCGGCCGCTTGGTCAAGATTATAGGGCCGGCCGACCAACGACGCGTACTCCCTGTACTGCTCGACAAAGCTGCGTCCCTGCTCTGGCTCTCCCCGGGCTGCGTAGAGCCGCAAGAGCTCAAACACACTTGGACCGGCAACACGGCCGTGGTGGTAGAATGGATTCTTGACGACCTCCAAGTAGTAGCGCTCGGCCTGTGCAGTCTGGCTGCGATGCCGAGCGATGCTGGCAAGCCCGAAGTACATGAGGGTCACGATGAGTGGCAGCCTGTGCTCTTGCCCAAAGCGCAGGCCCTTCAAATGCATGCGCTCCGCCTCGGCAATGTTGCACTCATAATAGTGATTCAGTGCGTAGGAGAAAAGCAGCCGTCCCCTTCCTATATCCGGCCAGCCAGTCGCCTCCTCGAATGTGGTGAGAGCGATCTCCGAAGCCAAGTCGATGTCGCCAAGCCGCTGACAGGCCGCCGAAAGCCAGACCAATACCGAGCTATGGGTGTTGGCAAGATTAGGGCGAAGGTTGCCCCATGCCTGGCGCACCTGGACGAGCATCTCGGAGGAATACGATTTCGGGTTGAGGATCATGCGCAGGGTGAGAATTTCGGCGTCAAGAAGTTGCCGGCTTGTCTTGGGGAACGCATCCCCTAGGGAGTTCAGCAGGTCAAATGCATGCTGAACTGCGGCAAGGCACGCTGTATTCTCGAGCCTGTAGTGGAAAAGCCACGCCTGACAGACCAGCAGGAAGGGGCGGCGGTTCCGTACGTGCGCCGGGATCAGATTGATCCATGCATCCATCTCCAGAAAACGCTGGTCGTTCAAGGCAGAGACGCGCCGGGCCTCAATCAGGTCGGCCGCGGCCTCGTAGTCCGAAATTGCGATCAGGTGACGGAGCGCCTCGTCTACGTGGTTGTGGTCCGCCAACCACTGCGCCGCCAGGCGATGCAGCGAGACAATCGTCTGCTCGTCATATCGCTCGTGCAGACGGCTCAGCAGCATGCTCTGAAACTGGTGATGGTAGCGATACCAGGTCGCAGGCGTGCTCAACTCCACCACAAACAGGTTCGCCCGTACGAGATCCTCGATGTACCGCTGCGCGCTCCTCTCGTCGATCTCCGCCACCGCAGCACACAGCCCTGCACAGAAACGGTCCAGCAACGCTGTCAGGATCAGAAAGCGCTGAACCGGCAGTGGTTGATGGTCCAGCACCTCGTCCACCAAATAATCGCCAATGTACCGGCTCCCGGCATCCTTGAAGTGCGCGGCGAACTCGCCGTAGTCGCTCTGGCTGCGCAGGGCAAGGGCAGCCAGCCGGATGCCCACCGGCCAACCCTCGGTGTGCTGGTGCAGGCTCGCCAGCAGCACGTCATCGGGCAGCATCTCCAATTGCCTCTCAAAGAACGAGCGCGTCTCTCCAAGGGTGAAACCCAGATCGTGGAGTCGCACTTCGTGAAGATGTCCCTGGGCGCGCCAGCGGTTGAGCGGCAGCGGCGGGTCCACGCGCGTGATCAACACCAGGTGAAAGGTCGACGGCGCATTCTGCACCAGTCGCGTGAGAAAGACGAATATGGCCGCATCGTCGACGAAATGTAGGTCGTCCAGCACCAATACCTGCGAACCTGGAATAACCTCTAGACAGGTTACCAGCCCGTCCGTCAGCGTTTCGACGCTGGGTTGCGTCTGCTCGCGCAGAATCGCGCTCACTATCTGGCAGCATTGCCGATAATTCTTTTCGATGGCCGCTGTCACACTTGTCACAAACTGCGGCAAGGCGTTGTCGCCCTCGTCCAGGCTCAGCCAAGCGGCACGATATGCATCCTCCGCCACCGATCCGGAAGACGGCGCCTTGAACTTGTCCAGCCACTGGCTGACAAGCGTGCTCTTGCCGAAGCCCGCCGGCGCAGAGATAAGTGTGACCTTGCCCTCAAGCCCGTCGTCGAGGAACCTGAGCAGGCGCGGGCGCGCGATCAACGTCCGTCCGGTCGCTGGCTTATGCAGTTTAGTGGATAAAGGAATTGAGTACATGCTCGCCTTCATCAACAAATCTACGCGCATGAGGCATGAAGTTGCAGCAGCAGTGATGGCCAGGCAGATACCCCAGTATACCAGCGCCCAGCCGCCTACGCAATGCATGTTCCAGCATCCAGAGGAGATGAAAGAGCTTTGCACACACCAGATTACATCGTTGCATAGACTTGATCGACAGTACGCCCCAACGCATGGTTCCGTTTGTCATTCTTGTCACGTCGCCGTACTCTGCCCAGACAGCCCCGAGTTCCAAGTCGAGACTTGGACGCCATCTCGCCCGTAGGCTACACACTTCACTCACGCTCAAGGTGACGGCCTGCCCGTCGCCGACAGGAAATGCACCGAGCGGGAGCCGGCGACGCTCGCTCACAGCCTAGCTGCTCGGCGCATCCGGCGGCTGTGCCGCAATCCATGTCTCCGCAGCCTCGATCGCTTCATGCAGCGCTTGTCCCACAACCTCGGTCATCAGAAAGACGTTGCTCCGGCCGATATGCCGCACCATCCCCGTCCGTTCGAGTTGCTCTTGGACGTTCGGGTCGACGCCGCTCAGCATCAGCTTGCTTTCCTGGCGCGCTAGCTCGTCGGCATAGTGGGTGATCACCTTCAGGAACGTGCTGCCTACTGCCTTCTTGCCCCGCAGCACCAAAATGACCGCCGCGTGTCGCGAGACCTCCGTCACCTCCGGAAGTTGCTTTCTGAATACGGGCGCCGCGGCGAAAAACAGGCTGCCGTAGGGCGCCAGGATGGTCACCTTCTTCGCCGGGACGCTCGCCGGCGGCGCGCACTCGACCGGGTACAAGCCAGGCCCAAGTTCCCAGGCCCGCACGCTGATCCTGTTGGACTGGTGAAATACGTAGAGAAGCACAGCAAACCCCACACCGATCAGGACCGCATACTGAAGCGGAATAAAGAGCGCTGAAATGAAGGTGAGCAGCATCACGACGAGCTGCACAGCCCCTGTCTTCGCAACCATCCCTGCCTGATCGAGCTTCAACGCGCGGAAACCGACCACAATCAGCAGCCCGGCCAGCACGGGCATGGCAATCAACCCCACAAGCCGTCCAAAGAGCAGAATAGCCAGAGCGATGATGACGCCGGCCGAGATGTTGGCAAGCCGAGAGCGCGCCCCCGCGCTGGTAACCAACGACGTTGCCGATAAAGAGCCTGCTACCGGCATGCCCTGAAGCATCCCCGAAATGAGGTTCGCCGCTCCCTGACCGACAAAATCCCCCGACGCATCCGGGTAGTTCCCGTCGGGATTCGGCACGGATTGAGTGATGCTCGCCCCTTGCACCAACCCCACAAATGCCAGCGACAGCGCCGGGATAATCAGCCCGGGAAAGACCGCCAGCGGCGGTAGAACCGGCCTCGGCAGCGATCCGGGGATCGTGGCGATGTCCCTTACCAGGGCTACGGCGTCCGCTCCCACAAGCGGCACAACCAGCGAAGCGAAGATCATCGCCGCCACCATCCCCAGCGCTTTCAGGCTGGTCTTCTCCAGGGTCAAGATCAGGATGATGGTGAGAATACCGACCAGCAATGTCGGCAGGTGGACCTGGTCCATGTTTCGCCACAGGTCAATCGTTCTTGTCATCCGATTGGCCCCAACGCTCTCATAGCCCGTGAAGTCGTCCAACTGCCCCAATACAATCAGGACGGCCACGGCATTGACGAACCCGATCATCACCGAATGGGGCACAAATCGCACCAGAGAGCCGAGCTTCAGCAGTCCGGCCCCTAACATGATCAGCCCTGTGAGAATCGCCAACGCAAACAAGGCCGTGTTGGGTTCAGGCGCCTCCGTGACCTGCGGCACGCTGGCAATGATCAGAGCCATTGCGCCCGTAGCCTGAATGGACATGAACACGGAACTCGTGAAGAACGCACCGCTAAATATGCCCGTCATATAGCCGTACAAGCCGTAGATCGGGTTCACCATCGCCAACAGCCCGTTGGCCAACCCGTCCGGGACGCTCTGAATGCCCAATACCAGACCCGCGGTCAGGTCCTCGCCGATTGTGTTGCGGTTGATGAACTGTCGCTTCGCCAAAATGGTCATACTCTCCTACTCGACCGGCTACACGGGGCGATGATCCAACTCGCCGCTGGGCCGTCTCGCGGCTGAACGCCTAGAAATACAGCACAACCAGCAGCCACGCCTGGATGGCCGCGCCAATGAAGAGAGCGGCTCGGAAGATCAGCTTCTGCGTCTTGTGCCGCGGCCGCTTGTACATCCCGGCCGCGGCGCCAACAATGCCTCCGAGAAGGGCCAGCGCAAGCAGCACGACCTCGGGCGCCCGCATGGCGCCTTCTCGCTGCGCCTGCACCTTGTCATAGCGATACAGGACAAAGGTGACGGTGTTCACCGCAGAAATCCACAGCCAGTAGAGCTTCCAACCGGCTAGCCATGCGAGCATGGCCATCATGGCGACCACAGCAGCCAACGCAAACCCGCTGTAGAACAGCCGGGGAGAAGACCTGCCCATGCTTACGCCTCCATGTTCTCGGCAGTCCCTGACATACTCTGAAAACGAGAAGTCAGACAGCGTGATGGTGCGCACCGTGCACAGGTCTATGCCCCAAGCGATCACCCGTGCGCCATCATGTCGACGGCCACCGTCACGGCCAGGATCAGAATATCGTTCTGCCCCGGCTCGATCTGCACCCCATAGCTGTCCGCAATGCGAAACCATTTCTTCGAGACCTCGGCCACCTTACTGCGACCTTCGCCGATGGTGTACTGGTGATGAAGGACATTACCCTGCACCTGGAGGTCGGGGCCGTCGCCTATCTTCACAACCCAGCGGTCGCGCAGGGGCGAGATCAGCGCCTTCTTGACCGTCGCCATATGTTCGCCGTTTGGCCCCTCGACGATCTTCGTATCCTTGACTCGCAGTAGCTTCTCCTGGATCTTGCACAGTTCACGCCCTTGCGTATCCTCGAAGAAGAGCGTGTCTCGCACGCGCAGCATTTTACCGTCGACCTTGAAAGCGCGCCGCCCGTTTTCATCTTCGATCCAGAAGTCGTCGCCAAACGCCACCAGCTTCTGGCGCATACGATAGCGGGTAGCCGTCCCGCCTCGCCCAAATACCTCTCGCTCTTCTTGCCGCTGCTCACGTCGCCCCTGCGGTTGTTGTCTGCCACGCATAGTCGCCTTACTCCTCAGCCAGCGCTAATACTTCGCCAATGCCGATCAGCGATTCCACGCTGAGAAAGTCGTGCGCCAGGAACACGCCGCCCTGCGCACGGATCGCATCACGCAGAGGGATCAACCAGAGGTGCTCGACTAGCATGAGCAGCGCTGCTCCGCCTGTCGGAATCTGGCCGGATATGTCCAGGATGTCCTCGGGCGACACGCCAAGCTCTCGCCGTTCCGCCGTAGCAAGCATAGTATCCACGGCTCCTTCTGCGGCTCCTGACTCACCGCCGGCGCCCAGACCGATCAGCGCACCAATGGCTGCACCCGCGAACAGGGCTTGCTCATCCGTTAAGTCACTCATCTCAAGAGACCAAACAGCGCCCTCTTCATCCTTATGCACGCCCAGGGCATCTACCAGCCGGACCAGACCCTGCGCCCGAATCGCTGCCAGCTCCCCAAGAACAGAACCATCCATGCTGGGGCTGTCGAACCCCACCACAACCAACTGCAATGGGCCAAGCTCCATACGAAATCTCCTAATCGAAATGTCCAAAAGTTGTGACGCTTATCCTGTGCCAAGGTTAATCCGGTCTGATCCTTCCTCAATTGTGCTTCCTGCTCCGCGCTCAGGTTCGACCGGATTAGTTACACGGCGACTGTCCTAGTTACTGTGCATCGCCTGTTCCATCTTCTCCAGAACCTGGTCGATGCTGAAGCTGGCCGGCTTCATGCGCGGCGGGAACTCCACGAAGGTTCCTAGGAATTCCTTAACCATGAACTGCGCAGCATAGGTCATGTAGGCTCGGTCAATAATCCAGTCCCAGTAGGTATTGGACGTGATGTCGGCCCGTTCAAAGGGATCGGTGCGAAGGTTGAAGATCTTGGGTATGCGCAGGAAAGTAAAGGGCTCAAACCAGATGGCCAGACCGCCCTGTTGGCGCTGCTCGGCGAACACGAGCTTCCAATTGTCATAGCGCAAAGCCACCAGGTCGCCGTCGTCCGAGAAGTAGATGAGGCCGGGTCGCGGGCCTTTCTCCGCCTCGCCCGTGAAGTAAGGCAGGAAGTTGTAGCCGTCGATGTGCACCCGGAAGCGCTTTTCACCGGCCTGATGCCCCTGTTTCAGCTTCTCGACGATATCCGGCTCGCCGGCCGCGGCAAGCAGCGTCGGCAGCCAGTCGGTATGGCTGATGATCTCGTTCGAGACGACGCCTGCCGGAATCTTGCCCGGCCAGCACACCAACTCCGGCACCCGGAACGCGCCTTCCCAGTTCGAGTTCTTCTCGTTGCGGAAAGGCGTCATCGCCCCGTCCGGCCAGGTGTTCATGTGCGGGCCGTTGTCGGTCGAGTACATCACGACGGTGTCCCCGGCAATGCCCAGCTCGTCCAGCAGATCGAGCATCTGACCTACCTGCTTGTCGTGTTCGATCATGACGTCATGATATTCCGACTGCCAGCGCCCGGCCTGGCCCAGAACGTGCTTGGGCGGGTGCACGCGGAAGTGCATCCAGGTGGTGTTCAGCCACACAAAGAACGGCTTATCGTCGGC
>Ga0334889_1003545_pt1 | contig 15195 bp, 19 predicted proteins | sample GraSluR1_MG_2_FD_207222 | JGI IMG/M metagenome (GOLD analysis project Ga0334889, IMG submission 207222) | Sludge microbial communities from methane-producing bioreactor in Wageningen University, Netherlands - Granular Sludge_8_08-R1 | ecosystem: Engineered > Bioreactor > Anaerobic > Unclassified... | reverse complement strand
TTTAACAACGTTGGAACTAAAACTCGAAAAACTAACGCTTTGAGAACTGCTTTGCTGCCCTTGCTCCCTTGAGTCCGACCTTCTTGCGTTCGACCATGCGTGAGTCGCGGGTAAGAAGTCCTGCTTTCTTCAGGGAAGGACGTGCTGCAGGGTACATCTTGAGGATCGCTCTTGCAACACCAAGGCGCACTGCGCCTGCCTGACCTGTAAGTCCGCCGCCGTGGGCATTGACGAAAACATCTATCTTGCCTTCTACGCCTGCGACCTTCAACGCTTCTGATGCCTGTGTGGACCAGTAGTAGCGCGGAAGATAATCGTTGACTTCCCTGTTGTTGATAAGGAACTTGCCGTCACCTTCGCAGATGCGTACGCGGGCGATAGCGTTCTTTCTTCTGCCTGTACCCCATATGAAGGATACAGGGGCCGCTGTCTCTTTTTTCTTAACTGCCATTTTTTACACCCCTATCTCCTAATCTATCTGCTCGGGTTTCTGAGCCTCGTGTGGATGGCTCGGACCGGCATATACTTTAAGCTTGCGATACATATCACGTCCAAGTTTGGTCTTGGGAAGCATACCCCATACGACTCTCTCGATCAGACGTTCCGGACGACGCTCAAGTACCTGCTGGTACGTAAGGGTCTTCAGTCCGCCAGGGTAGAGGCTGTGCGTGATGATCGTGGACTGCAGGAGTTTTTTGCCTGTAAGTCCTACTTTTTCTGCGTTTACGACAACAACGAAATCGCCGGTATCAACGTGCGGCGTGTATGTCGGCTTGTGTTTGCCAATAAGTATACGGGCTACCTGTACTGCAAGACGGCCAAGGTGTTTGTCTGTTGCGTCGATCACATACCATTTGCGCTCAACTTCCGCACCCTTAGCCATGAAAGAACGTGTTCCTATCATGGGTCTTCCTCCTCAAAAAAAGTGGATCACTAATATTTTATATTTCTTAAAGCTACTCGTCCGGTTCTCTGAAGCCGTGGCATACGTGCGCAAACGCACCACACTTCAGGGACACTGCCTGTTAACGTGGGGGAAAACAGGCTGCGGGGCTAGAGTACGCGTTCAAGCCTCGGGTTGTCGATTATTCCGGGAAGACGTCCGCGTTTGGCGATAGGTCTTCCGTCGATCATTTTCAGGTCCATAGTCATATCCCTGGAAGTTCCATGGGTTATATAACTGCCGACTCCGTAAACGCTTGCTCCGGCGTCGTTCATCATCTTTATGCGTTCAGGGGTAAGTCCGCCTGTAGCTATTACCTGTACATCTTTATAACCGGCAATATCAAGGCGCCATCTGATCTCACGAACCAGATCAGGGGTTACTCCGCCGCGCTCACCCGGTGTGTCAAGCCTGATTCCTGAAAGCTTATCACCCAGACATTCTGCAACACGCATAGTCTCTTCCGCTTCATCCTTGAAAGTATCAACAAGCACTATACGCGGTTCCTCTGCAGGGATCTGACTGTCATATAGCTTTGCAAGCTTAACTGTGTCCCCGACTATCAATATTGCTGCGTGCGGGATGGTCCCCTTTGGTTCTTCATTGCAAAGCTTGGCTGCCAGAATACAGCTCATCGCGCTGCACCCGGCTATTTTCGCCGCTCTTTCCATTACCGGCGCAACAGCGGGATGTACATGCCTTGCTCCGAAACAGAGCACATTGCGTCCGTCAGCTGCCTCCACACATTCCCTTGCTGCCGTGGCCCACCCTGTTGATGATGCAAGCATGCCAAGCAATACCGTCTCATAAAGACCGAAGGATTCATAGGTTCCCGTAATTCTCATCAGGACTTCTTTACCTTCAAAAGTGGATCCCTCGGGAATAGCTTCGACTTCCGGCGGGGCCGGGAATGTCCTGAAAAGCCGCAGGACTTCTTCAAGTCCTGCAAAAACACCGCTCTTGCGGGTAAATACCTCAGCTACGACAGGCGTCTCCAGCAAACCTGCTGAACGAAGCACGTCTCTCGTCTTTAAAAAATAAATATCTGTAGTCCAACCTGTCAGCAGCTCTTCGTGAGTTGCAGAAAAAAGACGTCCTTCTGTCTCCTTGTATGAAGCAATATCTTTCTGGCTGTCAAGCCTCTTGAGCGGCATGGCAACGGCCTATCTTACGACGACCTGCAGGATGGAGAGGATCATAAATGCGAGCATCAGTCCTGCAGTTATTTTAGTCAGAGATGACATGCGCTGCCATGTTCCTCCAGAATCTGCCTGAGTTCCGCCTCCGCCAAAAGATCCGGTGAATCCACCGCTTTTTCTGTGCTGCATCATTATAACTCCAATAAGAGCTACACAAACAAGGATGTGAAGGATTCCAAAAAGGATTTTCACAAACCACACCTCCAGAGTTTTCTGTCTTCCGCGGTCAGGCTATTGCTCCTGCACAGACCGGGAATTTTCCATAGTACGTACAGCATAGTATTGTAACACAGGTATGAGCATTTCTGCTATACCTTTTATTGCATGGGCCCTATGGGAAATTTTAGTTTTTACCCCGTCTCCAAGCTCAGAAAAAGTTTTGTCATAACCATCGGGTATAAATATAGGGTCATAGCCGAATCCGCCCATGCCGGATGGCCTTAATGCTATCCTTCCGCTGCAGCTTCCCTCATAAACAAGAGGGTCTTCCCTGTCGGGAAAGAATACCGCAATACAGGAGACAAAACGTGCCCCTCTCTCTTTTATGCCTTCCATTTCCGAAAGGAGCCAGTTTGTCCTGTCACTGTCAGTGCCGGAAACAACACGGGCAGAATGTATCCCGGGAGCTCCTCCCAGTGCAGTCACTTCAAGACCGCTGTCATCGGCGATAGCAGGCAGGCCAACTGCCTTAGACCAAGCCATCGCTTTCAGGAGAGCATTTTCTTCATAGCTGCTCCCTGTCTCATCTACCTCTGTATGAATGTCAAGATCCCCACCGAAAAGGAGTTCAATCCCTATCGGTGCAAATGCGTCTTTCATTTCACGGTACTTGTTTCTGTTGCCGCTTGCAAGAACTATCTTCATCTTAAGAAAAGAGCCTTTTCCGCTTCTGTCATTTCAAGGGCTTCGGCCTGCATCCTGTGGATCTCACAGATCCCCTTCCATCCCAGGGAAAGGATCTCATCCAGTTCAGACCTCGAAAATACCCCTCCCTCACCGGTCCCCTGCAGTTCGACAAATTCTCCCTCTGATGTCATGATGATGTTTGCATCGACATCTGCAGAAGAATCTTCTTCGTAGCACAGGTCCAGCATCGGCATTCCGCATACCTTGCCGGCGCTTACTGCTCCTATCTGTGTTCTGACAGGTATTTTTTCTATCATCGAACAGGAGACCATCCATCTAAGGGCGTCAAACAGCGCTACAAACCCTCCGGATATCGATGCGGTCCTTGTCCCCCCGTCAGCCTGCAGAACATCGCAGTCGATCCAGATGGTTTTCTCCCCAAGCCTGGTCATATCGACAGCAGCACGAAGGGAACGGCCGATAAGCCTCTGTATCTCAGTTCCCCTGCCGTTGGGCTTCCCTTTGCTTATGTCCCTCTGTGTCCTCTGGTGTGTGGATCTTGGCAGCATTGAATATTCAGCGCTTATCCAACCCTTGCCGGTCCCCCTCATGAACGGGGGGACTTTGTCCTCTACTGAAGCTGTACAGAGGACCTTGGTATTGCCCCATTCAACAAGCACCGACCCTTCCGCGTACCTGCTGAATCCCCTTTGGAACTTGATCGGCCTGAGCTCGAATGGTTCTCTTCCGTCTATTCTCATTATTTCATATCCCGTCAGTTGATCTCCCACGGTCTTGTAAGATCCGCAGGTGACTTAACTCCTGATTCTTTCCCGTCTATGTAGAATTTGACCTTCTTAACAGGCGGAAAATTTTCTTTCATTGTCCGGACAAGCCCGGTGATCACCAGCGCTGCTTTGTCCTTGCCCAATGTCTTTAAGGATGAGCTGAAAGCTCCGGTCATATCAAGATAGAGCCAGTCTCCGCTCTTGAAAACATTGAGGACTCGGACATTGTTGTCCAGCATTTTGGTCTCTTTGAGTCCATCAATATAAACAGAGGCTACCTTTTCAATATCTTCTTCTGCCATTCCCTTTTTGATCTCGATCTCTCTCTCTGTATAAGCAGTTCCATCAGGAATGTATAGGTTGTACTTCACGTTGCCCGGGCCATTCGAAGAACTTGAGCCGGCGCTTACTCTCGCCGCCTCTGGCGCACTGCCTACAACATTTCCGACTCTTGGGCCTCCCTTTTTATCTGCCCAGTTGAAGAAGTAATTTGCACCCAGGTATCCGCACACAAAAAATATGGCAAGAAGTGCTATCCAGGCAAATACTCTGACAAGCAGAGGTGCCTTCTTACTATCATCATCTTCTTCATCTTCTTCAAATTCTTCGTCATAATCTTCGCTGTCATCGTCAATGCTCTCCCGCGAACGATCATTGTATTTCTCTTTTGGCTTGCCTTTTCCTGAGTACCTTGCGAAAAAGCCTTCTCGAAGATTATCTTTCTCCTCTTTCCTGGCTCTGTTTCTCTCATGCAAAGTGTCATCACTTTGTTGAGCAGAAGTACGCCTTACCGAGGGTTCGTCAAAATTTTCTTCTTCTTTTTTCTTTCTGATAATAAAATGGCGGGTTCTTTCCTCAGGATCCCTCATGCATTATTCCTCCTGTAATACGATCACTGTACCGTCACCGGATGTTCGTTGATATAAGTTACGATCCCCTTGGCGAAGCTTCTGCAAAGGATCTCCCTGTAAGCTGCCGTGTTTAGTTTTCTGGCCTCTGCCCTGTCTGTAAGGTAGCCCATTTCGATCAGTACAGATGGCATCCCGGCACCTCTCAGGACGTAGAAAGGAGCCTGCCTTACCTTGCGCATCGGGAGCCCTGATGAATTGGCAGACCTGTGGAGCACCTCTGTAAGCGTGGTGCTCTCGTTTATTTTGTCATTCTGCTGCATGTCCCCAAGTATTTTGAGCAGCAGCCTTGTTTTCTGGTCTGCGCGCTGGACGTCCTGAGGTGTCTCTGCCCCTCCGCTTATTTCCTTGTTTTCATATATTGCCAGCTGCATTGCGTCTTTGTCTGACGGGGGAGCCATAATATAAAACTCAAGCCCTGCGGCGGTTTTACCTTTCGGCATCGCGTTGCAATGGATGCTGACAAAGACATTGGCTTTGTTGTCGTTTGCAAAAGCAGTCCTTTCGCCAAGCTTGAGATATACGTCAGTTTTCCTTGTATAACGAACGTCGATTCCGTAAGACTGCAAAATTTCTCCCAGCATTATCGCTGCCCTGAGGTTTATATCCTTTTCCTTTATACCGTTTGCTACAGCGCCCGGGTCATGGCCACCATGACCTGCGTCGAGGACAACTATCGGCCTCTTGTTGCTGTAGTTTACCTTTAATGGGACAGAAGCAGCACTTTCCTTCTTCTCTTCTTCAGGCATGTTTTTGTCCGGTTCAGCCGTTATCTCTTTTTCAGGTTTTTTCTCCTCAGCAGCGATTTCTTTCTGAGGTTTCACTTTGGGTTCCTCTTTCTTTGCCTGTTCCGCCTTAGGCGGTTCCTGTCCGGATTCAGTCCACCTCATACCGGGTTCTTTGCCTATGTTGGTATAAAACTGGTCCAGTACGGTTATCATGGCTTTTGAGTCTGCCCACCAGTGGCCGTCTTCAACTGATATCGGATCAGGAAGGCTGATGATAGCACCGTTTACCCTCACCACGCTTGAATTATTCCAGAATTCCATTTTTTTGCCGTCTATGACTACCACTATACCCTGAAGGTTGCCTGTCCTCGCGAGTCCCAATGCCGATATTACCTCTTCAATGGCAACGTCCTTGCCCTTAAGTGAGTTTGTCCTGGCAGTAATGTCTCCTTTTTTGATATCACCGTACCATAAGGAAAGGGTCTCTGCAGACGCAGATGCAGCCATAATTACCAAAATAAGCAAAGCAAAGGATATTATCCACGATAATTTTTTATTCACCTGCAACAACAATGTTTTCCACCACCAATGTCGGGGCCGCTGTCGATCCAAAGAAGGTAAGGTCGGAGCCGACTGCAACTATACTATTTAAGAAGTCCATGAGGTTTGACGCTATCGTGACACCGCTCACAGGCTTCGTGATCTTTCCGTTCTCTATAAGCTGTCCCTTTGCTCCCACCGAGAAATCACCGCTGATCGGGTCTATTGTATGAAGTCCCATCAATTCTGTCAGGTAAAGACCGCAGCCTACACCTGAGATCAGTGATAACGGCTTTTCACTCCCGGCTTGAAGCAGGAGGTTTGAGGTACCAACATCAGGAAGCGAAGACATTCCCCTGCACGCATTTCCTGTAGAGGCAACGCCGTCCTTCCATGCATACTGAAGATTATACAGGTAAGAGCAGGCAATGCCATCTTTGATGAGCAATGTCCTTCCTGTCGGAACTCCTTCAGCATCCCATGAGCCTGTTCCTGCTTTCCAGGGGATCCTTCCGTCGTCGACAAGAGTCACACAGGAGGATGCCACTTTGGAATTCAAGCGTTCCGCCATAAGTGACCTTCCTTTATGTATCTCCGGCGCGCAAAAGAGGTCACCTATGACATCTACCAGTGATGCGGCGGTTTCAGGTTCGATCACTATCGTGTAAGGCCCAGTCTTTACCGGGGTGCCCCCGAGAGCCGAGACTGTCTTATCTACAGCTTTGAGGGCGATCTTCCTTATGTCAAGTTCATCAAGTCTTCTTGACTCTTCGCCATGACCGCCCATCTCAGTATTTTTTCCGTCACTTGCTATGACTGACACTCCGCAGTTTGCGCTGCTTCCGCGCTCCCAGCCTTCAAGTCCGGTACTTGTACAGTAAAATGACGATCCCCATCCGTCATGCCATGATGCGCTCCTGACAGAGAGGATGCTGCTGTCGGCAGCCATTGCACTCTCTGTCATGACCCGGCATAATTCCATCCTTTTCTGAGGTGTAATGGCAGTGATCTCCGGATCTTCCAGGTCAAGCGATGGATCGGAAACCAGCTTCCCCTCATAAAGCATAATGCCTTCTTCCGGCTCAGAATTCCTGCAGTTGAAAAGGCTCCATTCGACCAATTCGTGTAGGGAAAGCTTGTCTAGCCTGTTTCCATAAGATATGCCCTGCCTGCCGTCAGACATGATCGTCCTGACGCCAATGCCTGCCGTAAAGCCTGTTACACATTCCTCGATCTCTCCGTCCTTGAGTGAGAGGCCTGAACCTGCACCCTCTGAGTAGAGCACGTCGGCTCCGGATGCCCCTCCGCGCAAAGCCTCATCCAGCATCCACTTCGAGATGGATTCGACTTCTTTGCGGGAAAGGAATTCGGTCACTGAGAGATCACCTCAAGTATTATGCCTGCCGCCCTTTCGACATCTTCTCTGTTGACATCGAGGTGTGTAACAAGGCGTATCCTTCTTGGAGAGAGTGCGTTTAAGAGAAGTCCGCGTTCTTTGCACCCGCTTACAAAACTTTCATCAGAAGGATAGCCTTCGAGCATCGGGAAAAATATCATGTTAGTCATGTTGGGCACTTCCTCTACATGTACCCCTCCCTTTATCAGGAGCTCGCACAGAAGCTTTGCGTTGTCATGATCTTCAGAAAGCCTGCCGATGTTGTTTTTTAGCGCAAAAAGTCCTGCCGCTGCCGCTATACCCACCTGGCGCTGAGCACCGCCGATGCGTTTTCTGGCTTTCTTTGCCTTTTCTATGAATTCGTGTGATCCGCAGAGCATCGATCCCATCGGTGCCCCAAGCCCTTTTGAGAGACAGAACTGGACCGAATCGACTTCTTCGGTGAAAACTTTAACGTCAACTCCGTGATATACGGAAGCATTGAATATTCTTGCTCCGTCAAGATGTACATGAAACCCGAGCCTGTGCCCTTCTCTTGCGACTTCTGCAAATCGTTTCGGGGCGACAGCAATGCCGCCGGTGTAGTTATGGGTATTTTCCAGGCATAGGATAGTTGTGTCCGGGTGGTGGATGTTGTTATCCGCCCTGTTGGCCGGGGCAATGTCTTCAACTTTTGGAATTCCTTCATCGTCATTCAGGGGATATGGGCAAAGTCCTGCAACCGCTGAAAAACCACCGACTTCGGCATTCCATATATGGGAGCGCTTTCCGGCAAGCAGACTTTCACCGTGGCGTCCGGCGGAGAGAAAAGCAAGGAGGTTTCCCATCGTTCCGGAACATGTATAGATCGCCGCCTCTTTGCCTGTCAGTTCGGCTGCATATTTTGACAAAGCATTTGACGATGGGTCATCTCCGTATATATCGTCCCCTACCTCTGCGCTCGCCATGATCCTGCGCATCTCTTCCGAGGGCTTCGTTACTGTGTCACTGCGAAAATCCATAATTTTCATATTAATATACCTCCGTTTTTCGATTTTGTAATATTTTTTAATTATCTATGCGCTTGCTAACGTCTCGCCTTTTTAAAATCTCTGTCAGGTTCTATATTTTAACCCCCAGTCTTGCCCATGGAAGAAAATCTTCACTTACCGCAACGCCAAGATCAACACCATGGCTGTTGGAGCCATGGAAGTCTGACCCTGCCGTCGGATAAAGATCAAATTTATCAGCCAGTTTAAGGTAATTGTATGCCTGTTCGGGGCTGTGTCCGGAATAGAGCGCCTCGATGCCCCAGAGGCCGTTGTCTTTTAGGTGGCGCAGAAGTTGATCCATCTTTTCATCTTCAAGGTATGTCTGGGCCGGATGTGCAAGTACTGCAAGCCCGCCTGCACCCGTGATGAGGGAAATGCATTCCCTGGCAGAGAGCCTCGTCCTTGGAACATGTGCGCTGCCTCCATAGCCTAAATATTTAGTAAAGGCTTCACCTATGCTTGAAACATATCCCCTCTGCATCATCAGCCTTGCTATATGAGGCCTTGCTATTACCTGTCCTTTTGAAAGGTCTGAGACATCTTCAATTTGTACATCAAATCCCAGCCCCTGTAATTTATTGCATATCCTGTGGTTTCTGTTGTTCCTGTGGTCTCTTATTTCATCAAGTCTCTTCTGGAGGACCTCATTAGACCTGTCTATACGGAATCCAAGAATGTGAAGCGTAAAATCTGAATCCGCGGAAAGCTCAATGCCTGTAAGACCTTCCACACCATATTCCCTGCATGCTGACATAAAGGGCCCCAGGCCTTCCGTTGTATCGTGGTCAGTGAGGCTCACAAAGGCCAGATGCCGTTTTTTGGCAGTTTTGGCTATCGATTCTACGCTTAGAGTGCCGTCAGAGTAGTTGCTGTGTACATGCATGTCTATAAGTATCATTCGCCGGTCTTTGTCTCCTCCTTTTCCCTTAATTCAGCGGTTAATTTTGGATATATTGAATGAGAAAGCACAAAAGCGATCAATTCAAGCTTTTGGACATCCTCCTCTGAAAATGCATCGGCAACACGGGACTCTATCTGAAGGACTCCTATTTTATCCCCTTCAGCGAAAAGCGGCGCAGACATAAGCGACCGTGCATCCCTGTAGAAGGGAAGGTCCTTTGCGCTCTCGACCCGTTGGGTAAAGTATGGTCTGCCTGAAGCGAAAACCTTCCATGCCGCTCCGCCATTCCTTGGTATTGAAGAACCCGGTCTTCCTTCCCTGGCGGGCATGTACATAGCGCCGGCCCTGTCAGCGACGGTTATAAAAACATTGTCACCGGCAGTCATTTCTCTGATCTTCTCTGTTGCTGAAGAGATCAGGCCCGCTAGCTCTTTTTCCTTCGAAATTTCGGATGAAAATTTCTCCACAGCATCCATGAATTTTTTGCCCGTGTCCCTGTAATAGAGCATAAATCCACCGACCGACACAAGAAGGAGAAAGATCGAAGCTGTATCAAACCAGGAGAAAACTCCGCAGACAGATCCTATGACAGCAGCAGAAGCACATACCAGAAGGTTGGTTTTATGAGACCATCTGCTGCTCTCGGTAAGCCCCAGAAAAGCAGCCAGTATCGAGGCAATGAAGAGCGGAGTAGAATTGAAAATACAGCTGAAGGCACATCCCGCTGACAAAACTATAAGCCAGAATATCTGAGGCCAAAACCTTCTCCTCCTGAATACCCGGCCATAGTATGCTTCACCATTTTTCACTATGCAGTATTCTCCCTTCCAGTGTCATGATCCTTATCTCTTTTTCATCAACAACAGCGGCACTGGCAGGATCCTTACCCTTCGGTATGGTAGTTGATCCGGGGTTCAGAAAGATCGTATCTCTCTCCCTCACAACAGATGCTATATGCGTATGTCCTGAAATTGCAAGATCTGCTTTGGAATCAAGAGCCATCTGCCTGAAAAGCGGGAAATTGTCACCATGCATCATGAATACTTTTTTTCCATTCCACCATATCGAGACATAAGGAGCAAGAAGAGGATGCAGCACCATCTGATCCACCTCCGCATCACAATTCCCCCTTGCGATAAGGATCGTTCCTTTGTAGGCGTTGATAGCCTCTGCAAGATCGGCGGGAGTGTAGCCTCCCGGGATGTCATTCCGGGGACCATGATAAAGGACATCTCCGGCATGAAGTACTGCATCTGCGTTATTGAAGAGAGCCACAGCAGATCCCCAGGCGGGGAAACTTCCATGGGTATCAGAAAGCACTCCAAGCACTTTGCTCCGGATATTACTGGCAGACATGTCAACACATCCTTTACGGGAAAAATCCTGGTTGATATTATTCTCAGCTATTATATAATCAGTGAGCTTGGAAAAACACAGGAACAGGAGTGATTTTTATGAATATAGATTCCAAAACACTTGAACAACAGGACATGAAGATGCTGGTACATTCGCTTGAGCTGGTTTCCGCCCGTATTTTCGAATCAGTAATAACACTTAACCAGACAGCTTGTTCGAATACGCCTGAAATGCATGCTCTTTTTGACCAGTGGGTATCATTTCTGGGCGAAGAAGTTCTCAGAGCTGCTGAAGAAACCGGAGAGCTTGACCCCGAAGAGATATCAAAGAAGATCGGAGTCAGCAGCTCGACCATAATCTCCCTGGCCCTGTCTCTGCACCGGCAAGGCAAGATCAGGATCAAAAGCTTCATGGTGGAACCCGGAAACAACGTGAACACTGAAATATGCGATTGTATGAACAAATAGCCTGATAAACTTAAAACTTATTCTCAGCTGATATATAACGGTCACACTTTTGGGAACTGATTTTACAGTTACTCTGCCCGTACTTTCTTTCGTCTGCCTGATGGTAGGACTTGCGGGTTTTGTCGATGCATCGGCGGGAGGTGGTGGGATAATTGCCCTCCCTGCTTATGTCTTTACGGGCATGCCCACACATTTTGCATATGGATGCAATAAGTTCTCAAGCGCTTGCGGCACAACTCTCTCAGTTTTTAAATTCTGGTCTGCCGGTGCTGTGAACCTAAGGTCTTCACTGTTGGCTGCATTCAGTTCTTTCATAGGATCAGGGATAGCTGCATCTATTGTCCTGAGGATACCGGACCATGTGCTCAAAACAATGCTCTTGCTGATCCTCCCTCTTGCGGCAGTCGTTATATTTCTAAAAAAGGACATGGGTGAAGAGGATAGGTCACACTCTTTGTCCGGGCAGGCAGTTCTCTTTTTATCGCTTATGATCGGGTTCCTTGTCGGAGGATATGACGGAATGTTCGGTCCCGGTGCAGGCACATTTGCCATATTCGCCTTCTCTTCAATAATGAAGTATGACCTTAAGACGGCTTCCGGAAACGCAAAGATAGTAAACCTTGCCTCAAATTACGCCTCACTTTTGACTTTCGCGCTCGCAGGAACTGTCTATTACCAGATCGCGATCCCTGCCGGGATATGCAACATTATAGGAAACTATATCGGTTCCGCTTACGCGCTGAAAAAGGGCGGAAAGTTCATCCGCCCGATGATGATCGTTGTTCTTATCTTCCTGCTTGCCAAAATAGCTTTTGATCTTTTCACGCACTGAGACCGGAAACAACAACAGGCCCTAAAAAATCAGGGCCTTCTCTTGATGTGCTTCATTATGTTCGTCCTGCAGGCCTTCTGACTTTACTTTTTGGGCAGCAATTGCTTCCTTATCCCCTGCAGAGCAAAACCACATATTTTTCTGAATGTTCTTTTTTCCGCTTAGTCTAAGATCTTCGCTGTCCTTAGGGTAAAATTTTGAAGTGATCATTGTTATAATTGACAATAATAAATATTATTATATTCGGAGGAATTTAAACTGAGGATAATAGTGGATGCGGACGCATGTCCCAAGCCAGTCCTGCAGCATACTGTAGAGACCGGAGCAAAATACGGCATACCGGTGATAACTGTTGCCAGCTTCAACCACAACATAATCTCTTCCCGGCATATAACCGTTGAAAGCGGATCCCAGGAAGCAGATCTCAAGATCATAAACATAACAACACATGGCGACATTATAATTACCCAGGACTGGGGACTTGCTGCCTTAGTGCTGTCAAAAAACGCCCTGGCACTAAGCCCAGCTGGGATAGAGTACGAAGCTGAGAGAATGACCTTCATGCTCGAAGAGAGGGAAATAAAAGCCAAATTCCGCAGAAACGGCGGAAGGACCAAGGGTCCGAAGAAAAGAGCCACAGGGGACGATATACGTTTCCTTAGTACTCTGGAGAAAATCGTTTTAAGAGAAATACAGAGAAAAGATTTTTAACTTCCTTTTTATATAGGAGTGGTCGCGTGGATATCATTTCTGCCAGTCAAGTTGTTTTTCAGTCGATGATCAGGTACCCGAATATAAAAATAGCAAAGGGGAAAACCACTTTTATACATGGTCCAAGCGGCTGCGGCAAAAGCACACTTCTTAAACTGATCAACGGAACGACATCCCCTGACAGCGGGGAAATATTCTACAAGGGAAATAATATAGAAAATATAGACACGATCGACCTGAGAAGAGAGATCCTCCTGGTCGCTCAGTCTGTCTTCCTCTTCACCGGCACGATCGAAGAAAATTTCAAAAAATATTACGAATACAGGGATCATGATGCTCCCTCAAAAGAAGAGATGGAGAAATTCCTGAAGATATGCAGCGCGGAATTTCCTCTTGAAACTCGCTGTGAGACTATGTCAGGCGGAGAACGGCAGAGGGTCTACATAGCGATATTCCTTTCCTTCATGCCGGATGTACTCATGCTTGACGAACCTACATCAGCTCTGGACAACACTTCTTCGGACATCATGATGAGCAACATTAAAAATTTTTCCAAAGATAATGAGATGACGACCATCGTGGTAAGCCATTATCTTACTCTTGCCGAAAAATACGGCGATGAAATCATAGCACTTGAGAGGAGCAAACAATAATGCGTGAGATCGCTTCTATAAGCATTATCCAGTTCAGCATCGTCTATATTTTGCTTCTAGTTGTGCTCGCTGTAATGAAAAAAGCAAAGATAAACCAAACCAAGCTCCTTTTCGTTGCAAGCGTGAGGCTGACTCTCCAACTTACACTGGCCGGATTTATCCTCACATATATTTTTGAGAATCCGCATCCGATATTCATCCTTATGTACCTGACAAGCATGATACTTTTTGCCATCCACAGGGTGCTTTCGAAAAACAAATGCATGAACAGAGGATTTAAGATAGCGGTATCTCTTTCTCTTGCATGTTCAGGTCTGGGCATAGTGATCTTCTTCGTGACAGCTGTCGTGGGACAAAGCATATTTGATCCGCAGTATGTGATTCCTCTGAGCGGTATGATAATCGGCAATGCAATGACAGGAGTTAATCTTGCCACAAAGACGTTCTGCGAATCACTCAGCGAGAAGCGCCAGCAGATGGAAAGCCTTCTGAATCTGGGAGTAACTCCGCAGAAGATCCTGCTCCCCATGGTAAACCAGGCGCTTGAGACCGCGATGCTTCCCACCCTGAATTCAATGCTCGGAATGGGGATAGTCTCACTGCCCGGAATGATGACCGGCCAGATATTGTCCGGCACGCTCCCAACGACCGCTATCCTCTATCAGATATCGATAATGATAGCGATCTGCGCCGTAGTATGCCTCTCGGTCTTCGGTTCCCTCTATTTTGGATATAAGACTCTATATAACAGCCGCAATCAGTTGTTCTACCTCTAGTGCAATTGGGGTTTATAGCGGCGCTGACTTAGCAACACTTGCGGAGCCTTCCTTCGACGTATTAGTATACGCCTTCGGAAGGCTCCGCTGCTTGTTGCGTCGTTATCACTCGCTCTAAACCCCAATTGCGTCGCACTGTCGGAAAAGATCAGACAACGGTTGCTGAACAGTCGTAAGAACCAAAAGCACTGTCGTAGCAGCCGTTGGGCCAATTCTCGGTCGTTCCCGAATGCTCCAATCGGGAATCCAGCGGCTTTTGTATAGGTTCTAAAAAGCCGGTCATAGACCAGATTCGAAGACGCTGGATCCCCGATACAGGCACTCGGGGACGACGTGAGTGGGGTGCTTCTTTAGCATTAACGACCGTTTGACTACTGTTTGACCACGTTTGACGATAGTTTGACCGCCCCTACAATCGCTTCGCAACCGCTTCCCGCGACATGCTCCTGTCGCAGCTTCGCGCCGGTGCTTCCCGGCAGCTTCCCAAGAAAAAAGCCCCGTGCTTATGCACGGAGCTTTTTTCTTAAATTAATCTCGGCGGCGACCTACTCTCCCACGAATACCCTCCGTAGTACCATCGGCGAAGGACTTGCGTGATGCTGCAGATTTATGGATGTAAGCGCATAACATGCAGGAACGGCTTTTGAAGGCGTATGTTTGAATACGCCGAAAATGACGTGACAAATGTTATGCGCTTACAGACGTGAAGATGCAGCATCACGGGGCTTGACTGCCGGGTTTGGCATTGGACCGGATGTGTCCCCTCCTCTTGCAATTGGGGCATATCGGAGCGCTGGCTTAGCAACATTTGCGGTCCTGCGCTTCAACGTATTGGCATACGCCTTAGCTTGAACCACTGCAAGTTGCGTCGCCATCATCTCCGATCTGCCCCAATTGCAATATGGGTACTATCGTAAAAACCTTAAAAGCTCGGCGCTGACTTAGCAACACTTGCGGAGTCTTCCTTCGACGTATTGATATAAGCCTTAGGATGGCTCCGCTGCGTGTTGCGTCGTCATCATCGTAAGCGTAAAATATCCCGGACCTGGATAACGTCCAGAGATCCGGGATATTATTTTTTTGCACTAAAGACAAACAGTTGGACTGAGCCTCGAAAGTT
>Ga0334889_1003543_pt1 | contig 15199 bp, 14 predicted proteins | sample GraSluR1_MG_2_FD_207222 | JGI IMG/M metagenome (GOLD analysis project Ga0334889, IMG submission 207222) | Sludge microbial communities from methane-producing bioreactor in Wageningen University, Netherlands - Granular Sludge_8_08-R1 | ecosystem: Engineered > Bioreactor > Anaerobic > Unclassified... | reverse complement strand
TGGGGCTGATCCCCAATCCTCCGGGCATAATCGCGGACGGGAAGATCTTTTTCGAGGGCGAAGACCTCTTAAAAAAGAGCGAACGCCAGATGCGCGATATCCGCGGCGGCAAGATCGCGATGATCTTCCAGGATCCTATGACTTCGCTGAATCCGGTCATGACGGTGGATAAGCAGATCGCGGAGATGGTGCTCCTCCACAACGACGTCAGCGAGCAGCAAGCGCTTGAACGGGCCGTGGAGATGCTTGAAATGGTCGGCATCAAAAAAGAACGGGCGCACGACTTCCCGCACCAGTTCAGCGGCGGTATGAAGCAGCGCGTGGTGATCGCCATCGCGCTGGCGTGCAACCCGATTCTTCTCATTGCCGACGAGCCGACGACCGCGCTCGACGTCACCATCCAGGCGCAGGTGCTCGAGCTGATGCACGAACTGCGGCGCAAGATCAACACGTCGCTCATCATGATCACTCACGATCTGGGCATCGTCGCCGAAATGTGCGACAAGGTGGCGATCATGTACGCGGGAAGAGTGGTGGAGTACGCTTCCACGGAGGCTCTGTACAACCGCCCGGCCCATCCCTACACCGAAGGCCTGTTCAACTCGATTCCCGACATCGACCGCGACGAGGAGGAGCTGAAGGTGATCCAGGGGCTGCTGCCCGATCCGACGAATCTGCCAAGCGGTTGTTCGTTCCATCCTCGCTGTCCGTATGCGATCGACTCCTGTTCGACGGATATGCCGCCGATGGTGGAGATTGAAGCGGGGCACTTCGTGGCGTGTCCGGTACGTTTCGAGCACTGGAAAAACGCCGCCGACGGGAACGGGGGAGTGAAACGATGAATCCGAACGCGAAGACGATCGTCGAAGTCAACAATCTGAAGAAGTACTTCCACACCAAGAAGGGGATGCTCCACGCTGTGGACGACGTCTCGTTCACTATCAACAAGGGAGAGACGCTCGGTCTCGTCGGCGAATCCGGCTGCGGCAAGTCCACGCTTGGGCGCGTAATGATCCGCCTCCTGGAAGCGACGAGCGGCGAGGTGAAGTTTTGGGGAAATGACATTCTCAAGTATTCTTCCTCGAAGATGAAGGAGATGCGCAAGCGCGTGCAGATCGTCTTCCAGGACCCGTATTCAAGTCTGAATCCCAGGCTCGCTGTCTCGGAACTTATCGCGGAACCTCTGCTGGTGAACAAGGTTTTCCGGTCCGCCTCCGAGCGGAGCAAGAAGATCCTGGAATTGATGGACACTGTCGGGCTGGCAAAACGACTTGTAAACTCATACCCCCACGAGCTCGACGGGGGGCGCCGCCAGCGTATCGGTATCGCCCGCTCGCTTGCGCTTTCACCCGAGTTCATCGTCCTCGACGAACCGGTGTCGGCCCTCGACGTCTGCATCCAGGCGCAGGTGCTCAACCTGCTGAACAGCCTGCAGAAGCAGTTTGGCTACACATACGTCTTCATCTCGCACAACTTGAGCGTGGTGAAGCACGTTTCGGACAGGATCGCGGTGATGTATCTCGGCAAGATCGTCGAAATGTCCGACTATCAGAGCCTCTTCAAGGAGCCGCTGCACCCGTACACGCAGGCGCTTCTTTCGGCAATCCCGATCGCGAGAGTCGGTCAAAAACGCGACAGGTTGATTCTTGAAGGCGACGTTCCCAGCCCTATCGAACCGCCGGAAGGTTGCCGTTTCCAGGGACGCTGCTTCTACCGCCAGGATATCTGCAAAGAGAAGACGCCTGAACTCAGGGAGCTTGAACCGGGGCGTTCCGTGGCGTGCCACTTTGCCCGCCAGCTCGTAAGGACAAATGGCAGATAAAAGAAAGGACGCTCTCACTCGATGAAGATAGATATGCAGTATGTAATGAAACTGACGGAGGAACTCATCGGAATTCCGTCGGTCGCGGGCGACTGCCGCGATATTCTGGCGCGGGTTGAGCGGGAATGCGTCTCGCTCGGCCTCTCCGTCGAGAGGTCGCGCAAGGGGGATCTTCTGGCTACGCTGAAGGGCGAGCGGGACGACGGCAAGAGGATGGTTTCCGCGCATGTGGACACTCTCGGAGCCATCGTCAGGGAGATCAAACCGAACGGCCGTCTGCGCCTCCTGCAGATAGGGGGATTCGCATGGACCTCCTTCGAAGCGGAGAATCTGATCGTGCGCACATCTTCCGGCCGGGAAATCCGCGGATCGCTTCTTCCGGAGAAGGCCTCGGTGCATGCCTTTTCCGACGAGGTGCGCACGACGCTCCGGACGGATGAAAACGTCGAGGCGCGCCTGGACGAGAACGTCTCTTCAGCCGAGGAGACTCGGGCGCTTGGCGTGGAGGTCGGCGACTTCGTCTTCTTCGATCCTCGCTACGAAGTAACCTCTTCCGGATTCGTCAAATCGCGCTTCCTCGACGACAAGCTCTGCGTGGCGTGCATCTTCGGCGCCCTCAAGGCGCTTGTGGAGTCGAAACGCCTTCCTGCGCGGACGACCGTCCTGTACATTTCGCAGTATGAGGAGGTCGGGCACGGCATTTCCGCAATGCCCAAGGATGTCGAGGAGCATCTGGCCGTAGACGTCGGCATCGTGGCGCCGCCCGCGAACTCCAGAGAAGATGCGGTCACTATCGTCGCCAGAGACAGCCGGACGCCGTACGGTTTCGAGTTCCGGAAATTCCTTGCGGACCTTGCCGCGGAGCGGTCCATTCCTTTCCGCGTGGAAACGCACTTCCGCTACGGATCGGATGCGAGCGTTGCGGCCCTCGCAGGTTTTGACGCGGACTTTGCCTGTTTCGGCCCCGGAGTGGACGCGTCGCATTCGTACGAACGTACAACAATACAAGCCGTGAAGGCGTGCTGCGACCTTCTTACAGCCTACCTCGTCACGGATCGCAAAGGAGTTTAGAACTATGCCTTCAGTACTTGACCGCTTCTTGAAGTATATCCGGATTCCCAGCCAGGCGGCGCATGACGCCGGGAAGGTTCCGAGCACGCCGGGGCAGATGACGCTTGCCCGCGAACTCGGCGAAGAGCTGAAGTCCCTGGGGCTTGCCGACGTCGTGGTTGACGAGCACGCCTATGTTACAGCGACCCTCCCCGGAAACACAAAGGGAGCCCCGGTCATTGCGTTCATGGCGCACCTGGATACGGCGCTCGAAGTGACCGACGACACAGTGCGTCCCCGCCTCGTAGAGAACTATGACGGCGGAGAGATTGTCCTCAACGAAGCCGATGGAGTTGTCCTGTCGCCGTCGACATTCCCTGAAATGCTGCTCTACAAGGGGGAGACGCTCGTCGTCACCGACGGGACGACGCTGCTCGGCGCCGACGACAAGGCGGGTATCGCGGAGATTATGGCGGCCCTCGAAATTATGATCGCCCGCCCGGAACTCCCCAGGGGCGACGTCAAGGTTGCCTTCGCTCCCGACGAGGAGATCGGACACGGAGCGAGCCTGCTCGACCTGAAGAAGTTCGGCGCGGACTTTGCTTACACCGTCGACGGCGGCGCGGTCGGCGAGATCAGCTACGAGACCTTCAACGCTGCAAAGGCGAAGATCGTCATCCACGGCCGGAGCGTCCATCCGGGCAAGTCGAAGGACAAGATGGTGAACTCCATCCTCCTCGGAATGGAGCTTGCGGCCATGTTCCCCGCCAATGAAACGCCCGCGCACACCGAAGAGTACGAGGGGTTCTTCCACCTTCTCGGATTCACCGGAAACGTAGAGACTACGGAGATGAACTATATCATCCGTGATCACTCCGCGGAGAAATTCGCCGAGCGCAAGAAGGCCGTCGAGGCGGCCGTGACGGCCATCAACAAGAAGTACGGCGAAGGCAGGGCGGAGCTGACAATGACGGACCAGTACTACAACATGCTCGACAAGATCAAGCCGCAGATGCACATCGTCGAGACGGCGATGGAGGCGATGCGGCTCTGCGGAATCGAGCCGAAGATCATCCCGGTCCGCGGAGGCACGGACGGTTCGCAGCTCTCCTACCGGGGGCTGTTGACGCCGAATATCTTCACCGGAGGGCACAACGCCCACGGGAAGCACGAATTCATCTCCGTCGCGTCGATGGAGAAGGCCGTGGCGGTTGTCCTTAAGATCGTCGAACTCTACGCCGAAAAATCCGTTCGTTAAACAGCAGACTTCGCCGATACAGGCAGGGGGGAGACGCTGAATGCGCTCCCCCCTGCTTTCGCTCTGCCGTTTTTCCCCGGGTACTCCGTATGGCCGCGGCCGAGGGGAGCCTTGGCGCTACTTCGACTGCCGGACGACCATCGCCGCGAAGAATCCCGCTCCGAGCCCGTTGTCGATGTTCATCACCGCCACCCCCGAGGCGCACGAGTTGAGCATGGTAAGCAACGGCGCGATCCCGCCGAGGTTGGCTCCATACCCGGTACTCGTGGGGACGGCGACAACCGGACAGGCGACGAGCCCACCCACGACGCTGGCGAGCGCTCCCTCCATTCCGGCGACCGCGACGATCGCCTTGGAGTTCTGCAGCACGTCCACATGCGCCAAAAGCCGGTGCAGTCCCGCGACGCCGACGTCGTAGAGCCTTTCTACGGCGCACCCCATATACTCCGCCGTCACGGCTGCCTCCTCGGCCACGGGGATATCGCTGCTTCCGGCGGTGATCACGGTGAGGCCGCGGCACAGGGGAAAATCTTTTTTCCGGACGGCGATGATGCGCGCCTTTTCATGGAAGGACGCGTCAGGTATCGCCGCCTGTACCAGTTCGAATTGATGCGGTGTCGCTCGGGAGAAAAGAATATTGGTCTGCGTATCGGCGAAGGCGTTCGCGATCGATTCGATCTGCTCGTCGCTCTTGCCCGGGCAGTAGACGATCTCAGCGAAACCCTTGCGGAGCTGGCGGTGCGTATCGAACTTGACCTCGCCGAGGTCGCGGTAGGGCAGCGCCTTCATCTGGCGGACAAAGTCCGACTCGTCGAGCGTTCCTTCCTTGACTTTGCGAAGGAGAGAGAGCAGCTGCTGTTCATCCATAGCTTATAATCATTCCCTTCAAGAAAACGTCCCGTTCTGCTGGATTTTCGTCCGGCTCTCCTTTACGGGACTGGCGGTATGGTAGCATAATATCATTCGAAGAGATACAGCGATATGCTCCCGAGGGATAACTCCGAACGAAGGCGGTGGGTGCGATGGCGATGATTCAAGTGGTCCGGTTCGACCCGGAACTCGACCCGGGGAGGGTTTTGGCGTGGCGCTACCGGAATCCGGAGGATCCGGCGAGGAGCGATGAACTGGGGACGTGGGCGCAGCTTGTAGTGGAGGAGTCGCAGGAGGCGATCCTCTTCCGGAACGGGCAGGCGCTCGACCTTTTCGGTCCCGGAAGGCATACGTTGAAGACGGCGAACATGCCGTTGCTTTCGAAGGCGGTCAATCTGCCCTTCGGCGGAGAGTCGCCATTCAAGGCGTGGGTCTGGTTCGTAAACAAGGTGCATTCTCTTGACGTGAAGTGGGGCACGCCCTCTCCTGTGCAGCTTCAAGATCCGAAGTACGGCGTGCTGCTCCCGGTCAGGTCGTACGGGCAATTCGGCGTCCGCATCGAAGACTCGCGCAAGTTCCTCGTAAAGCTGGTGGGCGCGCGTGATCAGTTCGACCGGGAGGCGCTGGCTCATCACTTCCGGGGGTTGCTGCTCACGCGGATACAGGATCTTATCTCGACGTACCTCGTACATCGCGGTATCTCCGTTGTTGAGGTGAACGCCTGGCTTGACGAAATCTCCGAGGAGATTCATGGGAAGATCGCGGGGCTGTTCGGGGATTACGGAATCGAAGTGCTCAATTTCTTCGTGAACTCGATCAACGTCCCTGAGGACGATCCTGCGGTGGCTGAGCTGAAAAAAACGCTCTCCGAACGGGCAAAAATGGAGGTTCTGGGGTACAATTACCAGCAGATGCGCTCGTTCGATACCCTTGAAAAAGCTGCGTCGAACGAGGGGGGCGGCAATCTGATGAACGCCGGTCTGGGACTTGGAGTAGGGATGGGAGTCGGCGGAGCGTTCGGCAGACTGGCCGGCGAAATGGGGAGCAATCTGACCACCGGAGGGGGAGAACCGGTTCCGTCGGCCCGATGCGCGAAGTGCGGCGCTTCTGCAGGCCGGGGGGCGAAGTTCTGCTCGGAGTGCGGCGCTTCTCTTCCCGGAAGAGTCTGTCCGTCATGCGGCAAACCGCTGCCGGAGGGGGCGAAGTTTTGTGCGGAGTGCGGCGCTTCGCTGGTTCCGAGATGCCCTTCCTGCGGGAAGGAGGCGTCTCCCGGCGCCAGATTCTGCGCCGAGTGCGGTTCCGCCATCGGCCGGAAAGAAGAGTAACAGGTATTTGGCATTTCAAGAAGGGAGTAGTTAGCTACTATGTTCATTACACCAGAGAGGACGTTCAGTAAAAGTTTTATTTTGCTTGTCATAATGTCGGTGATCCTCGCGGGGCTCTCGGCGGTCATTTTTCTGCTTGTGCCTCCCGGAGCGCGAACGGAAGGTTTTTGGATTTCCTTCTGGGCGATCCTCTTTTCGGTTGTCCTCTCGTTCTCCTACATGATCTTCCACGTCGTCGCGGGGAAAGACGACTTTGCGCCGGTTCCGCTGCTGCTGGGGCTTTCCACGACCATTGCCTGCTACTGTATTTTCGTCCTGGGCAACGTGCTCGTTTCACACTTTTGGCTTCGCCTGCCGCAGAACGCCTATATCGCCACGCACATCGCCGGTTTCATGCTGCTGGTGGGAGGAGGAGGCGCCATCACCCTTCTCTCGCTCACGGCAAAGGAGACCGACGTGAGCGCGTCGCTCAAGCGGAGCCGTCTTTTCGTACAGACGACGCGAGTTGCCTCCCTAGTCGACGAACTCAGCCTCTCCCCGTTCGCCGGACAGGCCGCCGAAATGATCGCCCGCTTGCGGAAGCTCAAGGAGGCGATCCAGTACAGCGATCCGATGGCTCCGGATGGATTGGAAGCCGAAGAACTGGTCGTCATCGCCGTGGGAGCAGTTGAAGAAAAGGCCCGCCGTTTTTTGTCGGCGGCTACCGATCAGGAACGCCGCGCCTTCCTCGACGAAGCCGCGCCCCTTGTGGAGAAAGCTTTCAACACCCTGCACAGGCGGAACGAGGAGGTCAAGGAGAGCAAATAGTCGTTTCGCACACATCGAGATTTCCGGAAAGAACCCGGGATAGAAGCGTATATTTTCACAACGTAGCGTCTTTTTGTGGAGCCCTTTCTGTTTTTTTTATGCAGAAAGGGCTTTTTTGCTTTACAATAGAGAGGTCACCCTACGGTGATATACCTTCCGTCATTACTGCTGTGAACTGCCACATTCATATACTCCGAAAGGGGAGAAGAACAGATGGAGAGGCTGGAAAAAGTCATACTGGAGAATTTGCGGAGCCGTCCGCAGGAAGAGTGTCTCTGGTGGGAGAACGGGTGGATGACCTCCTTGGATCTGCTCAGTTTTGTGGAGAAGAATGTTCAAGTCTTGAAAAAGGCAGGATTCAAAAAAGGGCAGAGGATCGCGGTCCTGCTGCCGAACTCCCCCCAGGTGCTGGCGCTCTCCCTGGCTGCCTGGAGCCTGGGCGGCGCCATATCGCCGCTCAACGCGAAGTCCGGACTCCCCTCGTTGATGGGAACGCTGAACCTGGTCGAGCCGTGCGCCGTTGTCCTCGCCCCCGGACTTGACGAACTCAAAGAAGCGCTTCGGGAGCAGCAAGTGCCCGTCGTTCTTGCCGAGTCTCTCTCTACGCCGCTTCCATCATTCTCCGTCCGTGAGACGAGCGTCGAGGACGAGTCGCTCGCGGTGATTTTCGCCACGTCCGGGACGACCGGTCTCCCAAAGGCCGTTCCGTTGACCCACGGCAACCTTTTGGACAACGCGCTGCGGATGTACGATTCCCTCGAACTCCTGGCCGAGGGGGATAATCTGCTCAACGTGCTGCCGAACTTCCATTCCTTCGGATACACAGTGGCGGGGCTGATGCCCCTTGTCCGTAATTTGAAGCAGACGATTCTCGCTTCGTTCCTGCCTCCTGTGGAGGCCATGAGAACCATTCACGCATCCGGAACGAACGTGATTCTTGCCGTTCCGGCTATGCTCCACTTCATGATTATCGCTGTCGAGAAGGGGGCCCCGAAGCCGGAGAATCTGAAAATGGTCGTCACGGGCGGAGACCGCCTCAACGTCCAGCTCGACGCCAAGGCGAAGGCCGTTCTCGGAGCGGGCGTCATCGAAGGGTACGGGCTTACGGAGTGCTCACCCGTGGTGGCGGTGAACAACAACTACGAGAAGCGCCGGCTGGGGACAGTCGGGCCGGTCATGGACGGTTACGAGTGGAAGCTTCTCAACGACAAGAACGAAGATGTCACCGCCTCCGGAGAGGGCGTTCTCTGGGTGCGCGGCCCCTCCGTGGCAAGCGGCTACTTCCGCGATCCGGTCATGACGGCGGATCGTTTCGTGGACGGTTGGTTCAATACCGGCGACTACGTGCGTATGGAAGAGGGGTGCGTCCGTATCCTTGACCGGGTGACCGATATCATCATCGTCGGCGGATTCAACGTGTACCCCCAGGAGGTCGAGGCCATTCTCCACACCCATCCGGCCGTATCCCAGGCCGTGGTGGTGGGTATGCCGCACCCCGTCAACGGCGAGGTGCCGAAGGCATTCATCCAGCTTCGCGAGGGAATGCAGGTTACGTCGCGCGAGATCATCGACTTCTGTAAAAAACACCTGGCGCACTTCAAAGTGCCCCGCAGCGTCGAGTTCATGGAGTCATTCCCGCTCTCCAGCACGGGGAAGGTGCTCCGGAGAATGTTGAAGCAGCCGAAGTAAAAAACCGGGGCTTCCTCAATTTTTGGAAGCCCCGGTTTACTAGCCGAAAAAACCTCAGAATGCCCGGAAGCCTACAACGTCCTCGCGGATCTTCATGTACCGTTTCTTTGTGATGTCCATGTGCTCCTTCTCCATGTCCTTGATTTTGCGGAACATGGCGGAAGTTTCGCCTGTGGACTCCTTTTCGAGGCGCTCGTAGAACTCCATCGCGCGCATCTCGGAGAGATATGCGGCGGAGGCGACGCGGAGCAGCGATGTCGTGTCGCCGAAGTCCTTCGTCTGAACGTGCAGCTCCGGTTCCACGACCATATTCGGGTCGATGGGGCACTGCGCGCCGAAGAGCTTTTCGTAGTAGTTCATCAGACTCGCCTCGTGTTCGCTCTCCCAATCGGAGAGGGCCGACAGCTCTTTCTTCAAGTGCTCTTCCTGGACGCTCTCCGCCCACGTCTGGTAAAAGTTCTTTGCCTCGATTTCAGCGTGGATCCCGTAGCGGAGCGCATCCTTCATGTTAAAACTCTTTTCTGTCATCGTCATCCCTCCTGTACAAGATTAGATTCTTCCCTGTATTATACCCCATTCCCGCAAAAATTCCAAAAACACAGGAGCTTTTCCTCGCCTTGACAAACCCTTCCCGTCGGACTACTATCAGAAAGAAGGCGCGTGCGCCTTCTTTCGGAAGATGTTCGGGAAGTCCGGTGAAAATCCGGCGCGGACCCGCCACTGTAAGCCTGACGAAGCCACCGAGCCACTGGAGCGAACCGGCGCAGCACTGCGTACGAAGGGTTCCGGGAAGGGGTGGGGGAGAATGAAGGCGAGCCAGGAGACCGGTCTTTCGAAACTGCGGGAAGACTCGCGAGGAATCGAGGCCGCCGAAGTGTTTCCCACGCATTCCCCGGAGACTCGACGGGGAGCGGCGTTGGATGAAGATCACTGGGAGGGGCCGTTTCCTGTGTGGAACGGTCCTTTTTATTATCCCCGCCAACTGCACGGCGGTGTGCGCTCGTTTCCTCCGGGAGCCCATGGCGTCCGGGGAGTATTCTCCCGGCTATCACTCCACGGGAGGGGTAAAGGATGAGAAAAATGAGTTGTGCGGTCTTTGTGTTTGTTGTGTGTCTGTTCGGCCTGCTTTCGGCAAGCGCGTTTGCTTCGGAGCACGCGAAGCCCGAGGGGAAACAGGGGATACTGCTTGTCGCCTTCGGGACGTCGGAGCCCGACGCCCGTTCGGCCATCCACGGCATCGTCGATGCGGTGCGGAAGGCCTTCCCGGACGCCGAGGTCCGGCTTTCGTATACTTCGAATATTATCCGCCGGAAGATACTCAAGGAGGAGGGGCTCGTCGTCGACACGCCTCCGATAGCGTTGGCGAAGATGCAGGACGAAGGCTTTACGTCGGTCGTCGTGCAGTCGCTGCATATCATCTCGGGCGAGGAGTTTCATCAGCTTGCCGGGATAGTGCGCGCCTTCTCGTCCATACGCGGGAAGTACGGATTCGAACGTCTTTCCCTCGGCAGACCGCTGCTCGACAGCATGGAGGATTACAGAAAGACGGTGGACATGCTGAAGGCGAAGTACGCCTCCCTTGCCGCGGACGGCGGCGTAGTGACCTTCATGGGGCACGGTACGCACCACGCGGCGAATGCTGCGTACAGCAAGATGCAGCTCCTCTTCGACGAGGAAGGGCTGCCTTTCGTCATGGGACTCGTCGAGGCCTTCCCGGACATCGAGAGCGTGAAACGGCGGCTGAAGGAGCTGAAACCTTCGCGGGTAACGCTCGTTCCCTTCATGGTGGTGGCCGGGGATCACGCGAAGAACGATATGGCGGATACAGAGGACCCGGAGTCCTGGGTCAGCGTGCTCGCGAGCGAAGGGTATGCCGTCGAGCCTCTTTTGAAGGGGCTCGGAGACGGCGAAGGGCTTGCGGAGCTCTTTATCGGCCACATACGCGAGGCTATGGAGGACAGGTGAGAGCAACGCGCGGCCGGGAGCTCTCCGGAGTTGTCCGGGAGCGCCGCCCCGGAGGAGCGGCTATTCAGTATGCGACGTTCCGGTGAACGTTCGCGGACGTGCTGTGTTTTCCCGGGGCTGCTCCTCCTTCTGGGAGGAGCGGCCCTCTGGCGTCTGCTCTCCGGAGATATGGCAATACCCCTTTCCGGCGCGCTCAAGGCTGTTCTTGGATTGGAAGGCGCTCTTACCCCGCAGCAGGCGCTCGTCATACAAGCGGTCCGGCTGCCGCGGCTTCTAGCCTCACTGGGAGCGGGCGCCTCGCTCGCTGTGTCGGGGGTGGTGCTCCAGGGGATTCTGGTGAACCCGCTGGCGGAGCCGTACACGCTCGGCATCGCCTCGGGAGCGGCGCTCGGCGCTTCGCTGGGGATCTCCCTCGGCGGCGCATGGATTCCAGCCGCCGCCTTCGCCGGGGCGCTTGCAGCTCTTTTTCTTTCACTCCTCCTCGCATGGCGTTCGGGAGGATTCTCGCCGCTGCACATGGTACTCTCCGGCATCGTGATCGGCTCGGTGCTCTCCGCCGGGGTGACGCTGCTCAAGGCGCTCGCAGGGGAGCGGGTGGCAGCGATCGTCCTCTGGCTGATGGGAAGCTTCTCTGGAGCTTCGATGGAGGGCGCTCTCGCCGTAGCTGCCGGGGGCTTCGCGCTCTTTGCAGCGGCGTGGTGGTGGGGGCGCGACCTCGACGCGATCTCCCTCGGAGAGAACAGGGCGGTCTATCTCGGGGTGGAGGAGCGCCGGATCAAGGGAACGCTGCTCGTGCTCGCTTCGCTGGCAACGGCGCTGACGGTGGCTTCGCACGGCATCATCGGCTTCGTGGGGCTCGTCGGGCCGCATCTGTTGCGGATGGCTCTGGGACCGTCGCACCGCATGCTGCTGACGGCCTCCTTCCTTGGAGGGGCGCTTTTGCTCACCGTGGCGGACGGCGTCGCCCGGTCTCTGGGCGAGCTGCCCGTAGGCGTGGTGACGTCTCTGGCCGGAGGGCCGGTCTTCTGTTGGATACTGCTTCGAGGGAGGGAGAAACTATGAGGGGATCGCCACGCGTTTCCGGTGGGGGAATTCAGCTAGATTGCGTGTCCGCAGGGTACGGGGAGCGTCGTGTGCTCGACGGGCTCTCCGCCGAGTTTCCGTCCGGCGCCCTGACGATGCTGCTTGGGCCCAACGGCAGCGGCAAGAGCACGCTGCTGCGTCTGCTGGGGGGCGCGCTCCCGTTCTCAGGGAATGCGGTTCTGGCCGGCCGTTCGCTTCGACGCCTCTCTCCCGGACAGCGGGGAAAGCTTGTCGGAATGGTCTCCCAGTCGCCGTCGCTCACCTTTCCCTTCACCGTCGAGGAGGTTGTGCTCCTCGGAAGGCTCCCTCACAGAAAGTTTCTCTCAGGATGGACGATGGAGGACAGAGGGTGCGCGATGGAGGCCGCGTGTGAAATGGAGCTCGGTGAGATGCTCTCCCGCAGGGTGTCGTCGCTCTCCGGAGGGGAGAAGCAGCGGGTGCTTATCGCGCAGGTGATCGCGCAGCAGCCGAAGGTCTTCCTTCTCGACGAACCGTCTTCCGCGCTCGACCCCCGGCACACGCTCCGCCTCTTCCGCTTCCTCAGGAAATGCGCACGCGAGGGGGCGACGGTGGTCGCGGCGGCCCACGACATCAATCTCGCGGCGGAGTACGCCGACTGCGTCTGTTTCTTGAAAAACGGGCGCATAGAGGCGTTCGGAGACGTAGAAGATGCGCTCAACGATACGGTTCTGTCGTCGGTCTACGACGTTCCCTTTGCGTCGTTCGACGCGGATCTCCGCGAGGACGGCCGGTGGAGAAGAGTATGGCGCGCCGTGTAGCGGGAGTCTTTCCGCTCCTCGTCTTTTTCTGCATGCTGCTCTTCCCTGCGTCGGGCAGCGCCGCAGGAATCACGATCGTCGACGACGCCGGGCGGACCGTCGTGCTTCCCGCACCGGCGGAGCGAATCGTTTCTTTCTATGCCGGACACAGCGAGAATATCCTCGCCCTCGGAGGGGGCGGCAGGCTTGTCGGAATCGCGGAGGGCGACGACGAAACGCTCTTTCCCGGCGTCCCCCGGCTGCCGATGCGGGCCGACGCGGAGCGAATCCTTGCGCTTGCGCCGGATCTTGTGCTCGTCCGCCCTCTTGCCGAGAGCGTGAATGAAGGCGTTTTCAGGACGCTGGAGCGAAGCGGCGTCCCCGTGGTTTCGCTCTCTCCGCCGATTCCTGAGACGATGGAGGCGTACCTTGAGCGCCTCTCCTCGTTGCTCGGGGCGGAGGACGGTGTGAATCTCTGGAAAGAGACGCTCGCTCTCCTGGAGGCGCAGGTTCCCCCCGTAGATGCCGCCCGTCCGCTCGTCTTCCTGGAGACTTCGGCAAAGGGCCTCCGCACGTGTGCGCCCGGCTCATGGGCGGCTCTGCTGCTCTCGCTCGCCGGAGGGGTGAACGCCGCCGCGTCCGCGGTTCCGCTGCGTCCCGAGAGCCCCCTTGCGAACTGGGGGGAGGAACGCCTCCTTGCGCTCGCTGCGGAGGGGCTCGACGTCTACATCGTTCAGACGGGGGCGATGAATCCGGTCACGGAAGCGGACGTCCTCGCTCGCCCGTGGATCAAAGGCGTGCACGGAGCGGAGATCGTCCTGCTTCCCGAGGAGGACGTCAGCCGTCCGTCGTTGCTTCGAATGAAAACGTCGGTGGAGATGCTGCGTGCGATTTTTGAACGAGGACGGAGAGAAAATCATGAACTGCCCGGAGCAAAAGAGCCTATGCTCTCCGGGGATGAGGAGGAAGACGAACGGTGAAATTCTGGGGAGTGGGCCTCGGCCCGGGCGATCCCGAGCTGGTAACGCTCCGGGCGCTGCGTATTCTGAAGGAGGCGGATGCCGTCTTCATTCCGTTTTCGGAGAAGGGCAGGGAGAGCGTGGCGGGACGGATACTGGAAGCGCATCTTGTTCGCGAGACGCTGCCCGTCCATTTCCCGATGATCCGCGACGACGAAACGCGCGACGCGCTCCTGTGCGAGGAACTTGCGCGGCTCCGGCCGTTCTGGGAGAACGCGGCCTCCGTGGCGCTGCCCGTCATCGGCGATTCCGCCCTCTACGCCACTGCGGCGTATCTTTTCGACGCGCTGAAGCGCATGGCGCCGGATGTCGAACTTGGCCTTGTCCCGGGGGTTTCGGCTCATTCGCTGGCCTCGTCGCGTGCAGGGCGCTTTTTGGCTCTGGGAAGCGAACCGCTCTCGGTCATTCCGGGAACCGCGCCGCTCGCGCGGATAGAAGCGATGCTCGCCGCTGCGGACTCGGCGGTCCTCTACAAACCGTCCGCGCTGGGAGACGAGCTGCGGGGCGCTGTGGAGCGCAGCGGCCCGTGGAGAACCGCGCTCCGGATCGACAGGGCGGGGCTTCCCGACGAGCGGATTGTGGAGGGGGAAGAGGCGCTTGTCCCCTCCTCGGAGTATCTGAGCGTGGTGCAGCTTCTGCGATGGCGCTGACCCCATGTCCGCACGGCGCTCGCTTCGCCGCGGGGAACGGACGAGGCCGCCGCGACGAGGAACGCGCGGATAGCTGCATCCGGGCGGCGCACATGCGGAGCGCCCTGTGTATGCCCTTTTCGCGGAGACGGCAGCAGAGAAGGCGTGCGCCATGGTAGGCGCGACGGACTGGCGCGGACTGCTCTACGGCGAGCTGCTGCTCGTCGTCACCGTGACCGCCGGACTTGGGTTCGGCAAGCTGCTCCTCGCCGCTTCGGTGCCGGAGCGCGTGATGCGGTATCTTTTGCCGGGAGCGGACGCTCGGCGCGGACGCGGAGGGCTGCACCCGGACCTTCTCTTCGCTCTGGCGGTGAGCCTCGGGTCGTCGAGGGCCGGGGCGGCGCTCGTGGCGGAGGCGCAGCGTGAGGGCAGGCTTTCGCGGCGTGAAGCAGTCTTCGGGACGCTGCTTCAATCGTTTCCGGGGTACATCAAACGCTGGCTCATCTCCTTCCCCACCGCGTTCGGTCTCGCGGGAGCCGCCGGGGCGATCTACTCGCTCATCGTGCTGCTGCGCAGCTTCTGCCGTTTTCTCTTCTTCCTCGCGCTTCTGCGGAAAGGCCCGTCTCGCGATCTGCCGCAAGGAGAGGCGTCGGGTGTTTCGCACCCCCCCTTCGTCCCGGGTGAATCTGCTACGCTCCCCGGGGCGGAGCCGGGGAGAGAGGACGGAGCCTCTGCAAAGATCCGGGACAGCATTCTCCCGCAGCAGACGCACGAAAGAGAAGCGGTTGCTCAGGGACCGGCCGGAGGCGTGCACGGCAACCGGGGGCGCGCTCTTCCGCTCTTCCGGACGTTGGCGCGCACCCTCCCGCTCGCCTGTTCCGTCTATGCGCTGGCCTACCTGCTTTCGCCGTCGATCCAGGCTTT
>Ga0334889_1003532_pt1 | contig 15230 bp, 11 predicted proteins | sample GraSluR1_MG_2_FD_207222 | JGI IMG/M metagenome (GOLD analysis project Ga0334889, IMG submission 207222) | Sludge microbial communities from methane-producing bioreactor in Wageningen University, Netherlands - Granular Sludge_8_08-R1 | ecosystem: Engineered > Bioreactor > Anaerobic > Unclassified... | reverse complement strand
GATAGATTGACCGGCCTGGAATTGGGGGCGGATGACTATATCACCAAGCCTTTTGATATTGAAGAATTGAAGCTGCGTGTGCAAAATGCGGTTGCCCGTTCGGAACGTGAGAGTCTGACCGATCCGCAGTCCGGGCTGCCAGCCGGCCGTTTGATTGAAGATCAACTCCGCCGCGTGATGCGCGAGGAACATTGGTCATTGATGGATGTACGCATTAATCATTTTGAACCTTTCAAGGATGTGTACGGTTTTATTGCAGCCAATGATGTGCTGCGGTTCACCGGGATGGTGTTGGGTGAGGTGGTGGATGAACTGGGGAATGACGGCGATTTTATCGGTCATGCGGGCGGTGATAATTTTGTGATCATTACCGGAGAAGATGCCGCTCCGCTGATTCTGCGCCGTTTGAAAGACCGCTTCAATGAAGAGGTGCAAACCCATTACAATTTCATGGACCGCCAGCTGGGGTATATCGTTGCGCATGATGATGAAGGCGAGAGCCGCCAGTTCCCCTTGATGACCATTGCGATTGGTCTGGTTTCTCCTTCTACACATCAATTTGCAGACATTCGTGAGATCACGGAGATGGCATCTGAAGAACGCCGCAAAGATGCTAACGCGTCCATCTAATTAACAGAGGCCAGTCTTGCATGTTTTCTTTGGACCCTTTCAGCCTGGGTATTATCCTTGTTGCACTGGGATTGGGATTCTGGTTCCTGGTTCGTTTTTTGATGCGCCGGGTGCAAAAGCCACGTCGACTCAGACAGACGCTGCGGGTAGTGGAGCACGCCCTGCCGGCCGTCCCTGAGTCTGACGTTCTTGAGTCCAGAGAAGATGCGGTACTGCTGGTAGGTCAGGGCGGCCGCCTGATCTCAATTAATTCACGGGGGAGAGAATTTTTCCGGCTGGATGAGTTTGAGTCCGCCAATTTGAACCGCCTTTCCCGCCGGATCCGTCCAACAAATACGTTTCTCACGCTGTGCGCGGCAGAAGGCCGGGCGCGGTTTGCACTGGAAGGACGGATGCTGGATGGAATTTCTTATCGCATTCCTTCCACACCGGCGCCCTTGATGATGGTCTCGTTGCAGCCGGCAGACCTGGGCACAGGACTGCTGACCACTGCGGTTTCCGAGCAATCTCCCGAAGCGTTGAAGTCTTTTCTCCAGATGACTCAGGGGATTCTGTCCAGTCTGGATTTGGAAGATACGCTGAAGGCCATCCTGGAGAGCATTGAAAAAATTACCCCGGCAGACTTGATTGAAATCAGCCTGTGGGATGAAGATGCAGATACCTTGACCCCTTATCATCTGGGCACACCGGACAGTATGGGGCGCAGCCTGACCGTGGCTGATCAACGCCATCGCGTGGCGGAGGATTTCTCGCAAAAGATTTTAGAAACCGGTGAGCCTTTGCTGGTCTCCACGATGGAGCCGGGGGAGGGCCAGCAGATGGACCCCTCCAGTTACAGCGATGCGAATTTGCGTTCTTACCTGGGCCTGCCGTTGATCACCGGCAAGCGTTTTGTGGGTTTGCTGGAATTGGGTTCCGTAACGCCAGGGGCATTAAAGGAAGAAGACCTTGATCTGATGCGATTGATGGCAGGGCAGTTTTCGGTGGCATTGTATAATGCCCTGCTCTATCAAAGCGAACAGAAGCGGGCGGTTGAACTTTCCGGGTTGGCAGAGCTTTCCCAAACGATTCGTGCGGTGCGCGATCCGCATCAGGTGTATGCGGGTTTGATCGACAGCATTGTGCCACTTTTTGAAGTAGAAAATCTGGGATTCCTGATCTACAATGAATTTACCCATCATCTGGAGGGGCAGGTGCCTTTTCATGGACTGCCGGCCCAGTTTGTGCGTCTGTATCATGCCAATATTCAACCGAACAGCAGTGCTGAGAAGATCATGCTGCAACAGGAAGTGATCATCACCAAAGATGCTGCCACTGACCCCCGATTTGAAATTCTGGGATTGCAGCCGCTGGCCCAGGCGGCCAGTATGCATGATACTGTGCTGGTTCCGCTGCAATCGGGCGGCAAGCTGCTGGGCTATTTGCAGGCTTCCAATCATCTGGGGAAAGCGCGCCTGTTTTCCAGTGACGAGATTCATTTGTTGACCATCGTTGCCAGCCAATCGGCGCCGATTATTGAGAATGCACGCCTGGTACAGCAGACCCGTACGCGCGCCCAACGTTCCGAGGCGCTGCGGGCGGTGGCCAGCCTGGCCAGTTCGGACGCCACCCTGGAAGAGATTTTCTCACTGGCGCTGCGTTCCCTGGGTGACATTCTCAAGGCCGACGTCGGGGCGGTGTTTTTGCTGGATCGTGATCGAGGTGCTTTATCCATCCAGCGTACTTCCATGTATGGGCGGCTGCCTTCAATCCCTGAGCGCGAAGGCTCCCTGCCGATCGATCACCCGCAGTTTCCGTTCACCGTGACAGGCAGCCAGCATGCCTTTACCTCGGACCGTCTGACCGAAACCCAGGCATTGATCCCCTTCTACGGCCAGATTTTGGAAATGTGGAAGATTGAATCAGTGGTAGCCGTGCCAATGGTGGTACGAAATAAAGGCGTGGGCGAGATCTGGTTTGGCAGCCTGAGTGCCAACGCTTTTGACCAGGGCGATTTGCAGGTGTTGATGACGGCTGCCGGCCAGTTGGGCGGCGTGGTGGAGCAGTCTTATCTGTTCGCCCAGACGGATGACAGCCTGCGGCGGCGGGTGGATCAGTTGACTGCTCTGACGCGCATCAGCCGCGAGTTGAGTACCTCGCTGGATATTCAGTATTTGCTCAAGCAAGTGTATGATGAAGCGTTAAATGCCAGCCGGGCGGACTTTGGACAGATTATCCTGTTTGACCTCGATGCTCCTGCCGATGAAGTCCCAACGGTCAGGGCATATTCCGGCAATTTGCCAGAAGTGAAGATTTCCAGCCTGGAGGCTTCGGTCTTGAAGGCTGGCGAGCCGTTGAACGTGCCGGATATCAGCAAGGTGGGTTTCCGCGCGCCAGACCCGGGCATTAAATCAGCATTGATGGTGCCGATCCTCTATCAGGACAAACGCAATGGTTTGATTTTGTTGTATTCCTCCACGCCGGGTTGTTTTGACGAGACAGCAGTGGAAATTGTTCTTTCTCTGGCTTCTCAGACCGCCCTGGTGCTGGGCAATGCGCTGCAGTATGAAGCACAGATCAAGCGGGCAACCGTTTTGCAGAAGGAACTGGACAGTGTGGGCAAGACTTTGCAGATTTTCCGCAATCTCTCGCCAGGCAGTGAACTGGTAGAGAGTCTTCAGGTGGTGGCAGGCGGTATTCAGGAGGCCACGCCCTTCCGCAGTGTGTTGGTCAACACGTATGATGAGGAAGAGGATGTGCTCAATCGCACAGTGGCAGTGGGCATTCCTGAAGACCTGTGGGAGCAGTTGAGCGCCCGCCCGCAGCCCTGGGATGAATACGCGAGCCTGCTCAGTCCGGCATTTAAAGTGGGGGATATTGCCTATTTCATTCCTGGAAATGAGCAGGCGGGGAATATTCCCGAAAAATTGCATGTTGTCAATATTCTGCCCACTACGGGGAAAGAGGGGTTGGAAAGCTGGCATCCGGATGATTTATTTATTATGCCCCTGTACGATGTGAATGGTGCGATTATGGGGACAATCAGTGTAGACAACCCCGCTGATGGCCGCCGCCCGGATCAGGTGACGGTTGAAATGTTGGAGCTGTTTGCCCTGCAAGCCTGTATTCTGATTGAGAATCACCACCAGTTGGAGACACTGGATTCCAGTCTGCAAACCACCGCCAAAACCGAAAAAGAACTCAGTTTTACCCGCGAGCAGCTGCCGGCCCTGCTGCACAAGGATTTGCAGCAAACCTTGACCGTGCATACCCTTCACCGTCAGGTAGAACGGATGCGCTCGGGGATTGAGATGGCGGCGCTGACCGGACAGCAGACGGATGTGCATACCTTGCTGCGCACAATGGCGCAGGAATTATTGATGCACTTTGATTTGCAGGCGGCGCTGATCGCCGAGCAAAGCCCTGCCGGCCCGCAGATTTTGGAAGTGATCGGCAGCATCCCCAAATCTGCTAATCCCGAAGCCTTGTTTGGGCAGCGTAATCCGCTGCGCAGTTTGATGGAGGACGAGAAATTGGTGCTGGCAGCCAGGTTGGACGATGTGCCGCAGTGGCGGAACAACGCCCTGCTGGGGGCATTGAATGCCCAGAGTTTTATCGGCCTGCCAGTGATCGGCGACGGACGTATGTTTGGCATCCTGGTAGTGGGAGACAAGGTGCTGCCGGCTTTCTCGGATGAAGATTGGCACATCTACGCCCAGCTTGCCAGCCAGATGAGCATTGGTTTGCAGAATTTGCAATTGCTGAACGAAGCCCGCCGCAGCCTGCAGGAAGTGTATATGCTGCTGGACTTCAGCCGCAGATTGGGCAGCCTGGAGAACGAAAATATTCTGCAATCGCTGGTCGATGGGGGCTTGAAAGTGATCCCCGCTGCGACGGCGGCGTGGGTAGGACTATGGGATGATGCTTCGCAGGAGATCATTCCGCAGGCGGCCACGGGGTATACGGATATTGACAGCATGCTGCAAATCCATTACCAACCCGGCGATGCGGCTGCCCTGCCGATGAAAGCCTATGAGGGTGGCCGTCCAATGCGTGTAGCCGATGTCGACTTTGCTGCGGATTATAATCTGCCTTCGGAAGACTTGCTGCATTACCAGCGTGCCACGGGCGGCGATGTGCCGATTTCCAGCATGTTGATCCCCATTCTGCGGGGAGATCACAAGCTGGGCATCCTGGTCATTGACAATTTTGAAGCGGGCGGCGGGTTCAGCATGGATGAAGAAGCCTTGACGCTTTCCTTGACGCAGCAAACGGCGCTGGCTCTGGAAAATGCAGACCTGTTCCGCTCGGCAGAGGGACGTGCGGCCCAGTTGGAGGCGCTCACCCAGGTAGCGGGCACGTTGACTTCCAGCTTGCAGCCGGAAGAATTGATCGCCTCCCTGCTGGAGCAGATGCAGCCGGTGATTACGTATGATACAGCCACCCTGTGGCTGCGTTCCGGTGACAGTTTGTTTATTGGCGCAGCACGGGGCTTTATGGACAGCGAAAGCCGCGAGCAGATTTCCGTTTTAATTGATGACAGCCGCTTATTTCAGGAAATGATCGAAACCTATCAGGCGATCAATGTCAGTGATGTGCGCCTGGATGACCGCTTCCCCTCCCTGGTAGAGCCAGAGTACTTCTCCTGGCTGGGGATTCCGTTGATTGCGAAATCTGAGCTGATTGGGGTGATTGCGCTGGAAAAGCGTGAGGCCAAGTATTATGATCCTGATCATATCCGCGCGGCGACCACCTTCGCCGGACAGGCGGCGGTCGCCCTGGAAAATGCCCGTCTGTTTGCGGATAGTACCCGCAGAACTGTCGAGCTGGACCAGCGCTCTGAACGCCTGGCTTTGCTGAATCAGCTTTCCGTGGAGTTGGGCTCCACCCTGGACATGGATGTGCTGTTGAAGATCGCCTGCCGCCAGTTGATGAACGCGATTGATGGCGATGGCGCTGCGGCCGTCATGTTAAATGCAGATGGCGAATATGAACTGCTGATTGACGAACCTGAAATTGAAGGCTCAGTGCTGCGTATGCTGCCCGAAACCCCGCTGCTCAAACGCCTGCGCGATTCAGCTGGCATCTTCAATGCAGAGGACGCTGCCGAAGAACGCGAGCTGAAGGAACTATATGACCTGTATTGTGCGCCGCGGCAGGTACGCTCAATGCTGATCGTGCCGCTGCTGGCTGGCCTGAATTTTGAAGGCTGGTTGTTCCTGTACCGCAATCAGCCGCACCGGCACAACCCTTCCGAGATTGAATTGGCTCGCACGATTGCCAATCAGGCTGCGATTGCCGTGCAGAATGCACTGCTTTACCAGGAAACCCGGCGTCTGACCCGCAATCTGGAACGCCGCGTACAGGAGCGTACCCAGGAACTGCGTCAGGAGCATCAGAATACCGAGACCCTGCTGCGCATCATTACCGAGCTTTCGGCCAGCCTGGATATGGATCATGTGTTGGGACGCACCCTGGCGGTGTTGAATGAGTCGCTGGGCGCCGAGCATAGTATGATCCTGCTCTCGCAGGATAAGGACAAAGTTTACCATCGCGGCAGTTATACGGAATGGATGGATCTGGAAAACCGGTATTCCGCACGCGATTCGGAACGCAGGATAGCAGAATGGGTGATTGAGCGGCGTAATTCTGCCCTGGTGGATGATACCGAAAATGATCCGCGTTGGGAATTTGCCGCGGGACAACCGCCCGGTTATGCGAGCGTGATTGCTGTACCGCTGGTGCATGGAGAGCAGGTGCTGGGCGCTTTGCTGCTGTTCCACAGCGAGCCGGCTTTCTTTATCATTGAGCAGGTGGGGCTGCTGGAAGCAACGGCGCGTCAGATCAGTATTTCCTTGAGCAATGCCGAGTTGTTTAACCTGATCCGTGACCAGGCCGAAAATTTGGGGACGATGTTCCGCGGCCAGCAGATCGAGGCCAGCCGTTCGCGGGCGATCCTCGAGGCAGTGGCGGATGGTGTTTTGGTAACAGACAGCACCAATCAGGTGACTCTGTTCAACAGTTCCGCTTCAAAGATTCTCAATCTGGAGCAGGGTGAGGTGGTGGGCAATTCGCTGGATCAGTTTATGGGCCTGTTTGGCATGGCTGCTGAAACCTGGCGGCAGACGATCCAGGAATGGTCAGAAGACCCTGAATCGTACCAATCCGGTGAAGTGTATGCTGAGCAGATTGACCTGGATAATAACCTGGTGGTTTCGGTGCATCTTTCACCCGTATTGACCAGTAAGGAATTTCTGGGCACGGTATCCATCTTCCGCGATATTACCCGCGATGTGATGCTGGACAGGATGAAGACCGAGTTTATTGCCAATGTGAGTCATGAGCTGCGCACGCCGATCACCTCGATCAAGGGCTATGTGGAAGTGATGCTGATGGGGGCGGCCGGCCCGCTGGAAGACCAGCAGACCAAGTTCCTGGGGATTGTGCGTGAAAATGCTGAGCGCTTGAATATCCTCGTGGGAGATTTACTGGATGTTTCGCGGATTGAGTCCGGACAGACCGAGGTATCGGTTACCCGGATGAATTTACACGACCTGGTGGAAGATGTGGTCGCAGATTTTCAGTTGAATCACCGCAAGCCTCAAAAAGAAATTAATTTCTTGCTGGAATCCTCCGCGGATTTACCGATGGTGTCCGGCGATCCAGAACGTGTGCGGCAGGTAACCAAAAATTTGCTGGCGAATGCGTATAATTACACGATGGAGGACGGCGATATTTTCATTAAGGTCTCTCAAAAAGATGGTTTTTTGCAGGTGGATGTAAAGGATACCGGTGTCGGTATTTTACCGGAAGAACATAACCGCATTTTCGAGCGCTTTTACCGCGGTGAAAATCCAATGGTGATGGCAACCGCGGGAACAGGACTGGGCCTGGCGATTTCAAAGACTTTGATTGAACGCCTGGGCGGCGAAATCTGGTTTGAGAGCAGCGGCATCCCGGGAGAAGGCAGTACCTTCTCGTATACTTTACCGGTATACAATGTAGAGGAATAGTACATGGCAAAGATATTGATTGCAGAAGATGAGCAAGACATTCGTACGTTGATCGTGTTTACCCTGCAATTTGCAGGGCATGAGGTGGTGGCGTATAAGGATGGTCAGGAAGCATTGGAAAATGCGGAACAGGACAGCCCTGATCTGATCATGATGGATGTGCGCATGCCGCGCATGGATGGTTATACCGCTTGCCGCAATATGAAGACCATTCCTGCTATTGCGAATATCCCGGTGGTTTTTCTCTCGGCCAAGGGGCAGGAGGCGGAGATCAACATTGGCTACGAAGCCGGCGCAGAGGAGTATTTATTAAAGCCTTTTGCCCCGGATGATTTGACCCATCGGGTTAATGAATTGCTTCAAAAATTTGGGAAGTGAATCGAGCGTATGAGCGTTATTCTGATTAATCAGGAGATAGTCCATTACGAGGTGCTGGGGCGGGGGCGGCCAGTCATCTTTTTGCACAGCTGGGTGGGGTCGTGGCGCTACTGGATTCCCACCCTGCAGGCTGCTTCGACGGATTTCCGCGCTTATGCGATCGATATGTGGGGGTTTGGGGAAACTTCCCGGGGTGTTTCTGGTTTTTCAGTGGACAAGCAGGTGGATTTGTTGGATCAATTCCTGTATCAAATGGGTATGGGTAAGGTGGTATTGGTGGGGCATGGGTTTGGGGCGATCGTGGCTTTGCAGTTCGCTGCCAGGTTCCCGCAATTTGTCGATCGGGTCTTGACGATTGGGCTGCCGTTGAAGGGGGAGTTGATTAAGGAACGCCTGCATGCAGCTTCTTCAGAAGAATTGGCGCTTCTGGTGACAGCACAAAAACCGGAGCTTGCGCCGGTGGTAGAAGACACGGTGAAGATTGCTCCCGAAGTGAAGCGTGACCGCTGGAAAGATATGGATGATCGCCGCTTGCAGGAATTGTGGCGGAAATGTGAAACGGTGTGTTTGATGGTGCAGGGTTTTGCGGATCCAATCGTCCAAATGCCGGATCAGGGGCTGCTCTCGTCTCTGCCGGACAAGAGCAAGATGATGATTTTTCGGGACTCAGGGCATTTCCCGATGCAGGATGAGAGCGAGAAATTTCATCGGTTGCTGGCGGAGTTTCTGTCTTTGTCTTCCGGGCAAAGCCCGCGGGATTTGCAGCTTACCGAATCGTGGAGGCGGCGGGTGCGGTAGGTCATCATCCTGAAATTTGCGCTGTGCTTGAATTTTGTCCTTCTCCCAATACTGAGAGAAGAATATTTTGTCCCCCTTGGAAAGGGGGATGCCGCGAAGCGGCAGGGGGATAGCCTCAGAACAAAGCGATGTGCGATTGGCAGAAGGAAGATAAATGCGCTTTGTATGGACAGATGAGTTGAATTCCCGCGGGCATGGCGAGGCACAGCGGCTCGCTACTACGATCACAAACCCTTTTGTTGACAGCCCGGCCGATTTCCCTTACAATGCTTAATAGTTGAACAGACAACACGGGGAGCCTTAAGTGGCTGAGAGGAAGACGATCGTCTTCGACCCTCATTACCTGAACCGGATAATGCCGGCGTAGGAAGCAAATAGATGTCCTTAATTCGCCTACCTGCGCCAGCAGAAAAGGCGATTTTTGTTATGAATGGGAAACGCGCAGTGATTTTTGTGAATGGTGATCTGCCTGACCCTGCTGCGGCAGCGGGATTGTTCCGTAAGGATGATTTTTTGGTGGCAGCGGATGGCGGCCTGCGCCACGCGCTCTCATTGGGTTTGACCCCGCATCTCTTGATTGGCGATCTTGATTCGGTCTCACCGCAAGATGTGGCCGAGATGCGGAACCGCAGCGTGTCGATTCATAAATTCTCTCCTGCGAAAGACGAAACCGACCTTGAGCTTGCCCTGCAAGCCGCGCTGGATGAAGGCTGCCAGCAGGTGATCCTGATAGCAGCCCTGGGCAGCAGGATCGATCATACGCTGGGGAATCTGTGTTTGTTGACCAGCCCCGCATTCCGCGATGTGGATGTGCGTCTGGATGATGGCCGCATTGAAGCCTTTGTCATCCGGGAAACAGGGACGGTGCAGGGACAGCCGGGAGACCTGGTTTCCTTGCTGCCGGTGGAGTTCGAGGTGCAGGGGATAACTACAGAAGGACTGGCTTATCCCTTGCGGGGAGAAACCCTGATGCGCCATCAGGGACGGGGGATCAGTAATGTCATGTTGGAAAAGACGGCAAAGATCAGGGTCGTGGAGGGGATGTTGTATTGCATCCATATCCGCCAGTGATGGTTATTTATTGAAAAGGATGAATCGAATGAAGAGTAATGTAAGGATAGCAGTTTTTGTTACGCTGGTGTTGGCGCTGGTTGTGGGCGCATGCAGTGCGCCAAAAGCCGGTGAAAGCACCGAGCAGACCATTTTAACGGTGATGACTCATGATTCTTTTGCCGCCAGCGAGGGTGTGATCGCGGCGTTTGAGGATGAGTATGGCGTGGAAGTGCGTTTTGTCAGGGCTGGTGATACCGGCGCAGCCTTGAACAAGGCCATCCTTTCCAAAGGCGCGCCGCTGGCTGACGTTTTCTTTGGCGTGGATAATAATTTCCTCTCGCGGGCGTTAGAGGAGGACTTGTTTGTGGCCTACCATTCACCGCTGCTGGAAGAAATTCCCGATGCGTTTGAACTGGACCGCGAGTACCGCGTGCTGCCGGTGGATTACGGTGATGTGTGCATCAATTATGACAAGGCATATTTTGATGAGCAGGGGCTGGCCCTGCCCGCCTCGCTGGCTGACCTGACCCAACCGGAATATGCGGGATTATTGGTGGTGCAAAACCCGGCTACCTCTTCCCCCGGGTTGGCTTTCCTGATGGCGACGATTGCCGAGTATGGTGATCCCGGGTATCTGGATTATTGGGCCGCCCTGCGCGAAAATGATGTGGTCGTGGTCAGTGACTGGGAGACGGCTTATTATGGCAACTTCAGCGCCTCTTCCGGCCAGGGTCCCCAGCCGATGGTGGTATCCTATGGCTCCAGCCCGCCGGCTGAGGTGATCTTCGCCGAAACGGCGTTGACCGAAGCGCCAACCGCTTCTCTGGTGGGGAAGAATATGTGCTATCGGCAGATAGAGTTTGTCGGGATTCTTAAGGGCACAGAACAGCAGGAGCTGGCAGAAAAGTTTGTGGACTTTATACTGGGGAAGACCTTTCAGGAAGATGTGCCGCTACAGATGTTCGTCTTCCCGGTGAACGAGAATGCGGTTCTGCCGGAAGAATTTACGGCATACGCCCAGATCCCGGAGCAGCCCGCGCAGTTGGACTCAGCGGAGATCACGGCCCGGCGTGAAGCCTGGATCACTGCCTGGGATGAGGTTGTGCTGCGGTGACATCCTCTCCAGCTGCCAGCCTGACGGATCGACGCAAGCGGGCAAACCGCCGGACGGTGCTTTTTTTGTGGGCCGTCCCGGCGGCCTTTTTGCTGGTTTTCTTCTTTTCTCCGCTGGCTGCGGTTTTTTCGACTGCCGCAAAGACGGCTCTTTCCGATGGGTTGGGCGTGGATCTGTGGCAGCGTATCTGGCGTCCGCTGCGCTTTACCTTCTTTCAGGCGGGGCTGTCTACCTTGCTGACCCTTCTGCTGGGGCTTCCGGCGGCGTATGTGTTTGCACGTTTTACCTTTCCCGGCAAGAAGTTGCTGCGGGTGTTGGCAACGCTGCCCTTCATCCTGCCGACAGTGGTAGCGGCGGCCGGGTTCAATGCATTCCTGGGACCGCGCGGTCTGGTCAATGTGGCGTTGATGCGCTGGTTGGATCTGGCTGCGCCGCCGGTAGCTTTTATGAATACCCTGACAGCGATTTTGGTGGCGCATGTGTTTTACAACGTTTCGGTGGTAATCCGTGTGGTGGGCAGCGCCTGGGCGCAGATGAACACCCGCCAGGAGCAGGTAGCGCGCGTGCTGGGCGCTTCAGCGTGGCGCACGCTGTGGGAAGTGACGCTGCCGCTTTTGAAAAATGCCATCTTCGGGGCGGCCCTGCTGGTGTTCCTGTTTGACTTCACCAGTTTTGGTGTGATCCTGATGCTTGGCGGGCCGAAGTTCGCCACGCTGGAGGTAGAAATCTATTTGCAGGCGATGCACATGCTCAACCTGCCTGCGGCAGGGTTGCTTTCAGCCATTCAGCTTGGCGTGACTTTGATCCTGACCGTTGCCAGTTCGCGGCTGCATACCCAACGCGACACGAAAATGATGCCTTTGCTGCATAATGAGGCGGTGCGCCGTCCGCAGTCAAGGGGTGAAAAATGGCTGGTTGGGGGGATTGCACTGATCTTGATCCTGCTGCTGGTGCTGCCGACGGGGTCGCTGGCGCTGCGCTCGGTGACGCGGCTGGATGCGGCGCGCGGCGAGCGCGGGGCAGTGGCGGCTGCCTTGACCCTGGATTATTACCGCGAGCTGTTCACCAACCGGCAGGGCTCGCTGTTCTATGTGCCGCCCATAGCGGCGGCACGCAATTCGCTGCTGTATGCCGGCGCGACGGTGATGATCTCGCTGGTTCTGGGGCTGCTGGTGACGTATGCGCTGGCGCGGCGCTCACGCGTCAATCGCGTGCTGGAGCCGCTGTTGATGCTCCCGCTGGGCGCTTCGGCGGTTACTTTGGGGTTGGGGTTCATCCTGGCATTTAACCGCCCGCCGCTGCAATTGTTGTCTTCTCCCGTGCTGGTGCCGATTGCGCATAGTCTTGTGGCGCTGCCTTTCGTGGTGCGCACCCTGCAGCCCGCCCTGGTTTCTATTCCTGACTCGTTACGCCAGGCGGCAGCCTCGATGGGGGCTTCTCCCTGGCAGGTGTGGCGCGAGGTGGATTTTCCGATCATGACGCGGGCGGCCCTGGTGAGTGCGATTTTTGCCTTCACGATTTCGCTGGGCGAATTTGGGGCAACGTCATTTCTCTCCCGTCCAGAATATCCCACCCTGCCGGTGGCGATTTTCCGCTTTCTCTCTCAGCCGGGGGCGTTGAATTATGGACAGGCCCTGGCAATGTCGACCCTGCTGATGCTGGTGTGCGGGGGCAGCATTTTGCTGCTGGAGCAGCTGCGGCTGCCGGGAGTGGGCATAGAATTATGAGGGACCTCAGTTGCGATTAAATTGTAGTAACCCGCGTACACACATGATTTGACGAATGAATTCCTCACTACGATTAATACCTTTGTTATCCGTAACCCGGATCAGGAAGAAAAAAAGGAACACTCATGCTGGAAGTCAAAGATATTTATAAAGATTATGATGGCAAGCCGCTGCTGAGAGGTGTTTCGATGGAGATTGGCCAGGGGGAGACGGTGTGTCTGTTGGGGGCATCCGGCTCCGGAAAAAGCACCCTGCTGCGCATCATCGCCGGGCTGGAGATGCAGGAAGCCGGGCAGGTGTTGTGGAATGGAGAGGATATTTCACAGGTGCCGGTGCACAAACGCCATTTTGGTTTGATGTTCCAGGATTATGCCTTGTTCCCGCATCGCAGTGTGGCGGAGAATGTGGGTTTTGGGCTGCGCATGCAGGATGTGCCTGCCGAGGAACTGGCTGAGCGGGTGATGGAGGCATTGGAACAGGTGGACATGGCCTCTTTCGCCGCACGACGGGTGACCGAACTTTCCGGCGGTGAGCAGCAGCGCGTGGCGCTGGCGCGCGCCCTGGCCCCGCGGCCGGGATTGCTGATGCTGGATGAGCCGCTGGGCGCGCTGGACAAGGCCCTGCGCACGGAACTGCTGCATGAACTGCGGCGTATTTTGCACACCTTCCAGATTCCGGCGTTGTATGTGACCCATGACCAGGAAGAGGCCTTTTCGATTGCTGACCGGATGGTTTTACTGCATGAGGGCCGGGTGGTGCAAGAGGGCCGGCCGGAGGAGGTTTATCTCCATCCCGTGTCCGCCTGGGTGGCGCACTTCCTGGGGATGGAGAATTTGCTGCCCGGTACGGTGGTCGATGCCGCCAGCGGTCGGGTGAAGACCGCTTTGGGCGTATTTGAGACGGGGGAAACCATGTGTCAGCCATTGGCAGACGGGGATGCGGTGCAGCTTTTGCTGCGACCGGGCGGACTGCTTTTGAAATCCGGGGATGGCAGCAATGCTTTCCGGGGTACGGTTGAGGATGTCTTGTTCCAGGGGGCCGTGTATCAGATTAATATTTGCTGTGCAGAGGGTATCCGTTTTCAATTCACTTCGGATCAGCCGCTGCCGGTTGGGGCGGAGCGTGAATTTTTTATTGATCCGGCTTCCGTATCCTGTTTGAAATAGGGAGGGTGATGAAAACTGTGCTGGTGTTGAAATGCAACCTGGCCGGGGAAGAAACCTGGCGCTATGCGGGACGGGTGCTGGAGGAAACCACTGACAGGGTGTTGCTTGAGGCGCGATTTAATCGCGCTGACCTGCCGTTTCACGGGATTGTGCTGCGGGAGAATGACCGCTTTGTGGAGCTGTATTTCAGTAACCGCTGGTACAATATCTTTGAAGTGCATGACCGCGACGATGACAGGATTAAGTGCTGGTATTGCAATGTGTGCAAACCGGCGGTATTTGCGGACGGGGTGATCTCATACGTGGATCTGGCGCTGGATCTGTTGGTTACTCCGGATGGACGGATGCTGGTGCTGGATGAGGATGAATTTACGGCGCTGAAACTGGATGATGCGACGCATGAAAAAGCCCGTGAGGCGCTGGGGGATTTGCAGCAACTGTTCAACGAGACCGGGATACTGACAGCGGGATTAGAGAATTTCCTGAATGAATCAGCGGGCAAAGAAAAAACCGCATGATTCACAGTCGAATCATGCGGTTTTATTACTACTTGACAGCATTAGATTGCCAGCAAGGGCAACAGAGAACCGGGGATTTCCATGTCTTGAAGGGACGGAGCAGAAAACAAGAAGTAACCACCGCCGAGGATGAGTCCGACACAGCAGCAGATCAGAAGCAGGGCTACCACGGCAATGATGATCCAGGTTTTCTTTTTGGTGCCTTCCGTGGCTTTCACAGCAGGTGGAATGACAGGCGCAGATCTGGTTTCAATCGGGGGATCGCCGCGTAACGGGGCTGCATCCACAACCTCAATCGGTAGCCCTTGAGGGTTAATGGGATCGTCGGGGGTCTCTCCTGGCTGCCGGTCATCAAATTGGCCGTCGGGACTGGGGATGGGGTCGAATGTGTCACTCATGGGTTTTCTCCTGTATCTAATAGATGAATACTACTCAACGAAGGGGATCAAAAACAAAGGTATTGCAATAGCTCCGGCAAGGATAAACATTGCCAGAATCAAGCCGAGAACTGTGGCTGCCAGATTGAGATAGCCGAGGATCAGGCCGGCAGTTGCCATACCGTCACCATCGATTGGTTCGTCCGATGTGCGGATTTCTTTTTTGGCGAGATGACCAAAGATGACGGCCAGGATGCCGCCCAGACCAAAGACGCCCAGCCAGGCAAGGATGCCGCAGATCAGGCTAATGATCGCGTTGGAGCTGGTTTTTATTTGTCGGGATGGTGAAACGGTCATATTGAAAATACTCCTAGCCACCTGACAGTTTGAAGAATCAACGGTAAGAACACAGCAAAATCCGAAACGGAAGCGAGTTGAGAAGTTGGCGATCAATAAAGCGCAATCCAATCTGAAAGA
>Ga0334889_1003522_pt1 | contig 15274 bp, 12 predicted proteins | sample GraSluR1_MG_2_FD_207222 | JGI IMG/M metagenome (GOLD analysis project Ga0334889, IMG submission 207222) | Sludge microbial communities from methane-producing bioreactor in Wageningen University, Netherlands - Granular Sludge_8_08-R1 | ecosystem: Engineered > Bioreactor > Anaerobic > Unclassified... | reverse complement strand
TCAAACAAAAGTTGAACCATTTTGCTTTGCGAGCCAGTTTGTATATCAAAGCTACTCGCTCCGCCTTTGATGAGCTTCAAGCTCTCAAGGCTGCGTAACATCAGTTAATAAAATTGGTCAGACAGTGGAGTATTCTTACGAGAACTTTCAATCCAGCCTCTATACTGCAATAACAGGGAAAACGAAACCCACGTGATTACCGTAGGGACAGGCCTCCTGGCCTGTCCGCAACTCGCGTTAAGATATCCACCAGTCCACAAAAACGCACCCCCAAAAACCGGGAGCGCGTTTTTGATTTTTGTGTCATAATGGCGGTATCAGGAGGAATTCCACAATGCGAAAAACGTTCTCGCTTTCCATCTTGCTCTGCTGCATACTTCTGTCGGCGTGCACTGCTACCCCACCCCATCCGACGGCAACGGCAATACCAACTAATACGCAGCCGCCAACATCAATGCCTACCCAAACGGCTCTGCCCACCTCCACAGAAACAAGGAAACCAACCAGCACGCTGACGCCACCGTCCACCAGCATAAATCGCACCCCCTCCTACCCTTCTGAAACAAGTAATGATGGTCGATTTGATGACGTAAAATGTCCAGGAATGACTACTCTGGATATGTCCGTTTGCGCTGCACGCCGTGCTTACCAATCAGCCAGAGATCTGGACACCCTCCTTCTGGAACTCGACCAACATTTCCCCAACGGTTCCTGGGAAGAAGCTCTCAGCCATATTATCCTTCCGCAGGAAGAATGGGAAAGTTACAAAATTCCCTATTGCAAGATTGTTAACCAAGGCTCCATTGGGGGAAGTGTGCATGGCATTTGGTTTTCAGAATGTATATTGGAACAAAACCTGGAACGAATAGAAACGCTTGGGTATTGGATATGCTCCTCTTACATAAAAGGCTTTTCCAGATGTACACCGCGCAAACCAGGGGGTGAAAAACCAGTCCTCACAGCAATACCATATCCATAACCCCCTCCGGCACAGAACCTCACACCACTTTTCCACCCTTGACCACCCGCTCCACCAGGTTCTCCCCAAACTGGTAGGCCAACTGGCGGTAGTCCTGCGCATTCACCAGCAGCAGATCTGCCCGCTTGCCGACCTCAATCGACCCCACCTGCGCGCCCATGCCGATGGCGTGGGCGGCGTTGATCGTGCTGGCGTTCAGTGTCTCGGCCGGCAGCAGCTTCTGATAGCGGCAGGCGATCGCCATCACCAGGGGCATCGACGGACACGGAGCGGACCCGGGGTTGATGTCGGTGGAAAGGGCGATGGCCGCCCCGGCATCGATCAAGCCACGGGCATCGGCGAAGTGGCTGCTGCCCAGGTTGAAATTGACCGCCGGGAGGACGACCCCCACGGTCTTCGATTGGGCCAGGCGGGCGTATTCAGTCGGGGAGGTAACGTCCAGATGGTCTGCCGAGACGGCACTCAGCTCCACCGCTAGCGGCACCCCGCCCAGGTTGGTGAATTCATCAGCATGGATCTTGGGGCGCATACCCCGCGCCAGTCCGGCGCTCAAAACCTGCCTGGATTGTTGCAGATCAAAGGCGTTTTCCTCACAAAACACATCACAAAACAGCGGCAACCCGGACGCACTGAAATGCGATCCCTCGTACCAGACCTGCACAGCGGGCAGCATCTCATCGATCACCAGCTGCACATACGCGTTGGTGCGGCCTTTATATTCCGCAGGCACGGCGTGCGCGCCCAGGAAGGTGGGCACCAGGGTGATGGGATGTTCGCGATCGAGAATTTCGATCGCTTGCAGCATTTTTAACTCGGCGGCGGTATCCAGCCCGTAACCACTTTTCACTTCAGCAGTGGTTGTCCCCAGGCGCAGCATGGCATCCAGGCGGGAGAGGGATTCGGCTGCCAACTGCTCAACCGTTGCCGCGCGCACAGCGTTGGTGGTACTCATAATGCCGCCCCCTGCGGCCATGATCTCCATATAGCTTGCCCCACGGATGCGCTGCTCAAATTCATCAATGCGCTCCCCGGCATAGACGACATGCGTATGCGGGTCCACAAAGCCAGGGCAAACCACCTTGCCGCTTGCGTCGATGGTCTCCCGGCCTGTGTACTGGCATTGCAGTTCCGATGAAGAACCAACCGCAATGATCTTGCCCCCATCCACGGCGACTGCACCATCCGCGATAAGGCCCACATCCAGCATCTCCGCGCCGCGTTTGGGGCCATTTGGGCTGGCACAGGTGACCACCTGACTGGCGCTGTGAATGAGAAGGTCGATTGTTTTACGTTGCATGGGGAATTCCTATGGCCTTCATATATTAAACATTGAGGCTTAAAAACTTAATCAATATACGGGAAACCTTTCAATAAATAAAGGTAACACTCGTAGGGGCGGCATGCAAACTATTTCCCGTGCAAATTTATAATTTTTCCGATTTAGACAGCAGTTATCCCATTATCAATTCAAAATCACCGCATCTTATGGTTTATCTCTACCCGCTTCGCAGACACTTCGTCTGTCGCTTCGCCACATCTCCCTTTAACAAGGGCGACAAAAACTTTCCAGCCGCGGCAATCTCGTCACCTGCCGGGTTACGAGCCCTGAGCCTGCCGAAGGGCGGACTAATTCGCGTTCACCGCTCCGGCTTCGACAAGCTCAGCCTGCGCTAATGACCTCACAACGCCAATCCGCCACGCTCCACCAGAACCTGTCTCAGCGCCGCATCCATCTCCACAGCTTTGGCTTCCACATGTTTCAATTCCACCAGGAGGGCATCAGCCTGGGCCGCATCCTTCAGGGAAGCCCTGTTGATGCGCACGTTATAGCCCGCGGAGGTCAGGGCTGCCCGTGCCAGCGCTGCGCCGGACGCGCCATCGGTGATGGCATTGGTGTTGCCCAGCCGCGCCGCTTGCAGAGCCAGTTCCATGACCCGGAGCGCATCCTTCGCTGTCTGCAATGGAATTTGCGTTGCGACAAGGGTTGCTTCCTGGATTTTCTGGGAACGGGCTGCTTTTTGTGTGTCAGTTTCTTTGGGTAGCTTAAACGCCTGCATGATCGCCGCAAAAGAAGCGGCGTCTTCGTCTACGGCCTGGGTCAGTCTGGCGCGCAGTGATTCGGCTTCAGTAAGGATACCTTGCATCACTTCTTCGACTTCGGCGTATTTTTTCTTTCCCATGCTGAGCCGTGCGACCATCGCCACCAGGCCGGCGCCCATCGCTGCGGCATACGCCGCGGCGGAGCCGCCCCCCGGGGTTGGCGTTCCCGATGCCAGTGCATCCAGAAAATCCGCTTTTCCCTGGGCAGCATACAGGCGCGTTTCCAGGATCTGGTCTTTCTCGAATTGGTCGAGCTGGGTATACCACACTGCCGCATCGACCACAGCTTCCTGCGGGATCAATCCAACCAGCTCGCTGTGGTGAACGGCCACCCCGTAACGTTGGGCCTCACGGCGGATCGTTTCTACCACCCGGGCGAGGGGCGTCTTGCGGAAATTCGTCAAATTCATCGAGACTTGCGCCCGTCCATCGACGAGGATACCCATCGCCTTGACGTAGCGCAGCCCGCCCGATGAATGGCGGACGGCTTTGCTGATCTGCTGGGCAATGGACACATCGTTCGTGGTCAGATACACATTAAACGCCACCAGCGGGTCACGCGCGCCGATCACGGTGGCCCCCGCAGTGGGGATGCGGTTTGGCCCCTCATCCGGTTTGCGGTCGGGGTCCGTGCCCACCTCACGCTTCAGCCCTTCGTATTGCCCTTTACGAATATTCTCCAGATTGGTGCGCTCCGGCCGCGTGGCGGCGTATTCGTAGAAATAGACCGGGATGTGCAGCTCATTCCCCACTCGCCGTCCAAGTTCCCGCGCCAGGGCAACGCACTCGTCCATCGTCACGTCCGAAATGGGGACGAACGGCACCACATCTGTTGCGCCGATGCGAGGGTGCTCGCCGCGGTGTTCGTCCAGGTTGATCAGCTCACCGGCGGTTTGGATGGCGCGGAAGGCAGCCTCGGCCACCGCTTGCGGCGGCCCGGCAAAGGTAAGCACCGTGCGGTTGTGGTCATTATCGGAGGAACGGTCGAGCAGGCTCACCTCTGCCACCGATTCGACGGCAGCCACAATCTGGTCAACCACTTCGGGTCGGCGTGCCTCAGAAAAATTGGGAATACATTCAATGATCTTGGTCATAATTTGTCCTTGTAAGGGTTAACGCAGCAGCTTGTCCATCTCACCGGTAACGATCATCGCTTTGACCGCGGCAAGGTATTCATATAACACCGTATCCTGTTCAATAAAAGGAACCTGCTCGCGGATCAAGCGATACACGGGGGCAGTTCCCTGGCCGAGTTGGGCATCGGCACCGATTGCCGCACGGCGAAAATCAATGCCCTGGGCGGCAGCCATCAGCTCCGTCCCCAGGATATAGGCGACGTTATCGACCACCTGGCGCAGTTTGAGCGCCGCGGTCAGCCCCATGCTGACGTGGTCTTCAATATTGGCAGAAGTCGGGATGCAGTCCACGCTGGCCGGGTGGGATAGCACCTTGTTTTCGGCGGCCAGGGCAGCCGCTGTATACTGGGTAATCATAAACCCTGAGTTCAGGCCGCCGTTTTTGGTCAGAAAGGCGGGCAGGGTCTGGGCATTGCTGCACTCGTCGGTCAGACGCATGATGCGCCGCTCGGCGATGTTGCCCAATTCGGTGATCCCGACAGCCAGGTAATCCATGGCAATCGCCAGGGGTTCCCCATGGAAATTGCCACCCGAGAGTACAGTACTGCCCTCATCATCCTCATTGCAAAAGATGAGCGGGTTATCGGTGACAGAATTGAGTTCAATCTCCATCACCCAGCGGGTGTAGGCCACCGAATCACGGATCGCGCCGTGCACCTGCGGGATGCAGCGCAGGGTGTAGGCATCCTGAATATTGGTGGGATCATTTTCGCGGGTGAACTGGCTGCCTGCCAGTAATCTGCGCATATTGGCAGCGCAGTCCACCTGCCGCGGGAAGGGGCGCAAATTATGGATGCGCTCATCAAACGCCAGGGTTGTCCCGTGCAGGGCTTCCAGGCTCAACGCGCCGGCCGCGTCAGCAGCCCGGCACAGTATCTCGGCCTGATGTACGATCAACGTACCCAGCGCGCACATCACCGACGTGCCGTTGGTCAGCGCCAGACCTTCTTTAGCGGTCAGCTCCACCGGTTCCAGTCCGGCGCGCTGCAGGGCTTCGGCCCCCGGCAGCATTTCACCCTGGTATTCAGCCTCCCCCATGCCAATCATCGCCAGGGCCATGTGCGCCAGGGGAGCAAGATCACCGCTGGCGCCGAGAGAACCTTTTTCGGGGATGGCCGGATGAACACCCAAATTAAGCATATCCAGCAGCAGTTGCAGGGTGGACATGCGGATACCGGAATATCCTCTCGCCAGGGTGTTGGCGCGGATCAGCATAATAGAGCGCGTGGTGGGCTGGTCATACAAATTGCCTGTGCCCACTGCGTGGCTCATGACGATATTACGCTGCAGGGCTTCCACCTGATCCGGCGAAATGATCCTGTCCTTGAAGGCCCCAAATCCGGTGGTGATGCCGTAGGCAATCTCACCGCGCTTCAACAGTTCCTGAACGGCTGCGGCAGCGCGATTCACCTTCCGCGCGCCCTCAGCACTGATCGTAACCGCAGGCTGCCCTGGTTCGCCATAGGCCAGGCGGACCACTTCTTCAATGGTCAGAGATTTCCCATCCAGAGTGATTGAGTTTTTTGGCATACGTATGGTTTGTCCTCATGTCACAAAACGATTAAGCATGATTTTGGGGTCTTTGAAAAAACCTGAGTCGCGCTTTCATTGTAGTAACGACTGAAGTCGTTATTTCCGGTGCGTAAATTCAAGCTTTGACGAATAAATTCGTCACTACAATAAAGGATGTTTTTTCTCAGTCCAGATCATTTTCCGCGGACTACTTCCTTATCGGGATGTTAATCCCGTGCTTCTTGGCAAAGGTGACCGCTTCAGGGTACCCGGCATCCACATGCCGCACCACACCCATGCCGGGGTCAGCAGTCAGCACCCGTTCCAGGCGGGCAGCGGCTTCCGGCGTGCCGTCCGCCACGATCACCTGCCCGGCATGCAGACTGTAACCGATGCCGACCCCGCCGCCGTGATGGTAACTGACCCAGGTGGCGCCATTGACGGCATTGATCAGCGCATTCAGCACAGGCCAATCGGCGATGGCATCCGACCCATCCAGCATGCCTTCGGTTTCGCGGTTCGGGCTGGCCACCGAGCCGCCGTCCAGATGATCGCGCCCAATCACGATCGGGGCCTTGATGGCGCCCGAAGCGACCAGTTCATTGAACTTGAGTCCTGCCCTGGCGCGCTCGCCGTATCCCAGCCAGCAAATCCGGGCGGGCAAGCCCTGGAATGCCACCTGTTTCTGCGCCATGTTGATCCAGCGCGCCAGATGTTCGTCTTCCGGGAAGAGTTCCAGGATGGCTTTATCAGTAGTATAGATGTCTTCGGGGTCACCCGACAGGGCCACCCAACGGAAAGGCCCCTTGCCTTCGCAGAACAAAGGGCGGATATAGGCAGGCACAAAACCGGGGTAATTGAAGGCTTCTTTCAAACCGTTGTCATAAGCACGCTGGCGCAGGTTGTTGCCATAATCAAACACCACCGCGCCTTTCGCCTGCCAGTCGAGCAGGGCCTGGACGTGCTTCGTCATTGAATCCGTCGAGCGGCGCACATATTCATCCGGGTCGCTGTGGCGCAGTGCATCTGCCTCTTCCAAAGTCATGTGCTCCGGGATGTAGCCATACAACGGATCGTGGGCGGAAGTCTGGTCTGTGACCACGTCCGGTACCACCCCGCGGATGACCAGCTCTGGCAGGATTTCCGCGGCGTTGCCGATCAAACCGATCGACTTGGCTTCCTCGGCGGCCAGGCTCTCTTCCACCCAGGTCATGGCTTCTTCCAGGTTATCGGTGACTGTGTCGATCTGGCGCAGTTCCAGCCGGCGCTGCGCCCGCCAGCGGTCAATCTCCACGATCAGCCCGACGCCGCCATTCATCGTGATCGACAGTGGCTGCGCTCCGCTCATCTCGCCCAGCCCGGCGGTAACGACCAGTTTCCCTTTCAGGCCGTCCCAGCCCTGCTGGCGAGCCAGTGCGCCAAAGGTCTCATAGGTACCCTGCAGGATGCCCTGGGTGCCGATATAGATCCAGCTCCCCGCCGTCATCTGGCCGTACATGATCAGGCCTTCCTGCTCCCATTTTTCGAAGTTCGCCTGCGTGGCCCAGGCCGGGACGATGTTGGAATTGGCGATCAGCACCCGCGGCGCATCGGTATGCGTGCGGAAAACCGCCACCGGTTTGCCGGACTGCACCAGCAAGGTTTCGTCAGGCTCCAGGTGGCGCAGGGATTCCAGAATGGCGTCAAAGCATTCCCAGTTGCGGGCCGCCTTGCCCCGCCCGCCATACACGATCAAGTTATCGGGGTCAAAGGCCACAACCGGGTCGAGGTTGTTCTGGATCATGCGGTAAGCAGCTTCGATCTGCCAGTTTTTGCAGGTTAGTTCCGTTCCCGTGGGGGCATGAATGGTGCGCTTCATACATTACTCCTTTTATAGAGAATTTTGGGGCTGAGCACGGAAATGATACATTTCCTGCCGGTAAACAGCCTGAAACCAGACCGCAGGGGAGGCTTCGCCGTTCAGGTTCGTAAAACTCAGACGATCGACGGCGAAAGCCAGCGCTTCAGGGGCGGCCTGCAATACCCGTGCGTCGGATGGGGACAGGTTTTGGAATTCAACAATATGCTGGATCTTTACCAGGGGGATATTGAATTTGTGTACCAGCAGCAAGTGGATGGAATTTTCAATCAGGTCTTCCTCCAGCAGGGTTGGGCACAGGCTGTGCGCCAGGTATCTGGTTTCGCGGGCGACGGGACGGTTATCTGCCAGTTTGAGCTGCACAATATGGATGACAGGATCGCCTGCCGGGATGCCCAGCTTTTCGGCTGCCGCTTCTGGTGCGGGGATGACTTCTGCGGTCAGCAGCCGGGTGGACGGCATCCGGTTCAGACGCAGCATTTCTTCATCAAAGCTGGTCAAGGTGAACATGCCCGAACGCCGCAGCGGATTGACAAACGTCCCCCGGCCCTGTTCACGGCGCAGCAGGCCTTCTTCCACCAGCAGGCGGATCGCCTCGCGCACCGTCCCGCGGCTTGCCGTGAACTGATGGCTCAGCTCATCTTCATTGGGTAGTTTATCGTTTGCCTGCAAGTCACCGGAAGAGATTTGCCCGCGCAGTGCGTCGGCAATCTGGATATATTTGGAAGGACTGCCTTTTTTTGTAATCATATTTTGGATGGGGTATTCATCTATACGTATAGATGAATTTTGATGGTTTTATATAGTATACAGAAAAAGAACTGCCGGGTCAAGTTTTGATGCTTCCCTGTTTGTAGGCATGTTTGCAGGCATGTAACATTTCTCGGTTCTGGAGTATACTCATTCCCACCAGTTGAAGAGAGGTAGCAAATGAAAAGAGCTGTCAGCATCAGTATTGGATCTTCAAACCGTGACAAGACGGTTGAGATCATAATATGACACAAAACCCGGAGATAACTATTTTAACAGCAAATGTTGGTAATTCATCATTTTTATGTTTCCACAAAAAATTCAAACTATGTAACAAATTAGTCGAAGATAGGATTCGCGATAGAATTAAGGAAATTAAACCGGCGATCATTGCTTTTCAAGAATTACTATCGCCGATGCAAGAATCTACTAAAAAAAACCAACGAAACACTTTGCCTCAAATAAGAAGAATTCTAGGTAGTGATTATTCAATCATGTGTGATAATAGACAGCAATTCACGGCACTAGGTTTGCATCAATCAACAGGAAAATTCGCAAATTCTCCTTTAAGAAATTTGGGATTATCGAAAAACACCTATCCCCCTATTAAAGGTTGTGATAGTGGGTTTAGTCTTTTTCAAGAAGAAGTAATTCTTTTCAAGAACATGTCCAAAATTCATGTTGTTGTTGCTCATTTAAATAGTCGAAATTGTAATTGCAGAATTAAAATGATAGAGCAATTACAAGAGCAATTGATGCAACTATCCATAAATGACAAAATATTAATTTTAGGAGATTTTAATTTAGATATTTGGAGGCATGGAAAGGAAAAAAGCGCTGTTAAGTTTGCTTTATTTCTAAAACAATTTCCTTGTTTAAAGATACATAACGAATTAAATATAGATGAGTTACCGTTATTAACATTTAATAAAGGTATAATAAAGGCAACTTTTGATTTCATTTGCAGTAATTTTCTAGAAGGGGATTGCTTGGTATTAAATGGGGAAGAAAATTTAGCGCGTTTGGATGGTGGAAAAGGAACAGATCATTTCAGTGTTTTCGGCAAGTTAAATTTAGGGGAATAAGCATTTTGGGAGGAGAGTGTGTTTAAAGACCCATTATATAATTTTTGTTCTTATTTGAATTTTAATTGGTATAGTTTTGCAATATTTTATGCACTATTGTCTAATTTTGTTGACTTTGTATTTTTGAATGTGTTTAATGGAATAAAATACGGTGGGCCGGAACGATACAAAAAATATTTAAAGAATAAATTGAATTGGCTATTTTGGCCAGTTTTTATTATGGGTGGAGTTTCCTCTGCTTATATTATTACGGGCCAATTTTCAACTGAAATTTCTAAAAACATATCTAATTATGGAATTTCATATCAGAGTTTAGATATTTCGCATATATATAAAGATTATGCATTTGTTGTTTGCTTAATAATATCTTTAGGAATAAGTGGATATACTCTTTGGCGGCATGTAAAAGAAACAACATTATTTTTTACAAAACCTCTATTATTTATCATTATAAGAACAATTTTGTTTGATTTGCCTCTTTCGTATATGGTTTGTACATCCATTCTTCGGGTCGTCGATCAGGTTGTTGTATTACACCGGTTTTATTCTTCTGGCTGGCTGCCTATCAGTTATCTTACAGCAGATTCATTTTATGGTTTAAGGTGGGCTCATTCTTTGTTGATTAAACAGATAGCATTAGGATTAATTATTAGTTTTGTACCATTAATCATGTTAAGTCGGAAAGAAATGGCAACAAAACATGCAAAAGAATATATAGCGTCACCAATATTGTTCCTTGTAGCAATATCTATTCCCTTACTGATATTGTCACGGGATTTAAATGAAATGCTTACAAATATTAATGAGCATTTTATGGGTCTTGTAATAAATAATATTCAATTAATTCAAAATAACTATAATACAAATAACATGATAGGGTTGATAGTTCTTTATCAAGAATTAGATCAGTTGTCAAAATTGCCAAACCAGATAAATCTTCCCATTCTATTAGAAGGTTCCTTGGGCGCATCTGCATTATTTTGGGTTGGCTATATTACTGATAAAGTTTTTGATAATCTATGGGAAAGCATACCCCAAAAGTTAAATTCTTTTTTACTTAAAGATCGAGGGAATAAAAATAACTCATGAGAATCGGAATGATGGTTGATATGTATAAACCATATATCAGTGGTGTAACAAATCATGTTGAAATTTATTCTGATGAGCTATCAAAACTGGGACATGAAGTAAAAATATTTACGTTTGGACAAAGCAAAGATTATGGTCTAAGTGAATCGGTAATATATTCAAAAGGTCTACCAATAAAATTTCCGTTTGCGGATCTAGCATTCAATATCAACTTAAACCATACAAAACAAGCTATTGACTTAATTCAAACAATGGACATCATAAATGTTCACCACCCATTTCTTAGTGGCAGTCTCGCATATCGTTATTGTAAAAAGAAAAAGATTCCAATAATTTTTACAAGTCACACTCGATATGACCTTTATGCTGAAATTTATGCTCCGTTTTTACCAAAGCGCATAATTAAAACATTCTTAAAATTTAATTTGCAACTAGCCTGCAGGAAATTTAATGCAATAATCACACCTTCTCAAAGCTCACGAAATATGTATGATGAACTTGGAATAAAAGGTAATTTTATACAAGTACCAAATGGTATAAGAATTCCCGATTCTGTTACGAGTAATCCTAAGAAAGATCGAGAAAAATATGGGGTTGCTGATGGCGAGTTTATTTTTATATATGTAGGTAGAGTTGGCCCCGAAAAAAACCTTCCTTTAATGATCGATGCTTTTTATTCATTGACTCAGTCTAATTCAAAAATTAAGTTGTTTGTTGTTGGCAAAGGAACAGAATTGCCCAATATTATTAAGCAAGCCGAGGAATTAGGAATCAATCAGCAGGTTGTTTTTACAGGCTTCATTCCTTACGATGAAGTATTCAACATCTTAAAAATAGCTGATGCGTTTATTTCATTATCTTTAACTGAAGTACACCCTTTGTCAATTTTAGAAGCAATGAGTGTTGGATTGCCAGTAATTGGTATTGATACTTCTGGCATCAAAGATATTATTGAAAATGGGCAAACTGGACTGTTATCAAATTTAAGCCTTGGAGAGATCGTAAAAAATATGCAATTTTTAATTGAGAATCCACACGAAAAAAAGCAAATTGGCGAAAATGCCAAAAAAAACTCCAAAAAATATGATGTTAAAGTGACATCAAAAATGTTGATTTCTGTTTTTCATAATATGTTGGAATGATTTTATCTTTATGAAGAATTTAAAAATAAAAAAATGGACATTATTCGTAATAATAATTTTTCTTTTTTTTACAATTTGGTTTTTCCCTGAGCCAAAATATGTTGATATGTCAATGGAATCACTTCCTGTTAAAATTAGAGACAATCAAATTTCTTTTTTAACCGCAAATCTTGGGAATAGTAACTTGAGGTGTCAAAAATATTTTTGGAAATTATGTATTCCTGAGGTTGAACGACGAATTACTGAGGAAATTAGTAACCTCCAGCCAGATATAGTAGTTTTCCAAGAAATACTATCAAGCCCTCTCTGTGAGGAATCGGGATTTCATGACAATGGGGTTTGTGAGTTAAATTCAAGGATGCAAAGTGAACAAATTTCTCGATTGCTTGGTGAAGGATATACGATTGTTTGTGATTCAAATCAACATATGCAATGTATTGGAGTAAAATCAAAATTTGCAAGGGTGTTAGATTGTCCACTAGATTGTGTCTGTATGAACGGCAGAACTATTCCTATTATCGAGAATTGTAATCAAAATTTCACAATCTTTGCTGTGAGTATTGAAACCAAAAATCAAAAACAAATAGATTTAGTAAATGTTCACTTAAATTCGCGAAGTGATACATGTCGTGAGAAAATGTTTGTGGAGTTATTCAATCCTCAAAATGAAATTTTGGTGAATAGTGAAATATTGATAGCGGGTGATTTTAACATTGATCTTTATAAAAGCAATAAACAAAGTTCAATTGTCATTGAACAATTATTGCTTACTAAGAAAGACTTTCATATGCATGAAGTACTTGATGATGATTTCGAACCAATTACAACATTTCAATTCGGGCCATACCAAAGAACACTGGATTATATTTTTTCAAATTTTTTAATTGGGGAAGTTGTTGCTTTGGGAGCGTCAGACAAAACAATCAGGTTAGATGGGGGAAGTGGAATGGACCATACAGCATTATTTGGTGTTTTTGAAATTATTGAAGATCAATAAGATTGAAAACCTTATGGGCATCACCGGCCGGGCGGTCATCGTCCCGTTTGCCGAGCTGGGCATGGACGTGGACAAACCGCATCAGTTAGAGCTGGTCGAGAGTGACCTCGCCGTCCAGGTTTGATCCGATACCTGCGGATCGCCCCCCCTTCCAAGATGACAACTTAACATCAAAAGCTGGCGAGAAGCGATCGCCAGCTTGATTTCACTTCAATCCAATCGGTCAGTAACGCAGAAAAGCACCAATCTCGCCTGCCTGCCGGAGGGCATCGCTCTCCCCGATCGTTTCAATATCACCGCCGTGTGCAAGCACAGACCCGACGGCCTGGTTGACCACATCCGTGACGGGCTGCAGGCCACCGCCACATCCGCTACAGGCACCTTCGGATGCCGCCGTGAGCGCCCCACAATCCGCACAGCGAAACCCTGGTATATGATATTGCTGCAAGATGACCAGCGTTTTTACCTGCCCGTTGTTTACCGCGTCCAGCGTGTCTTCCAGGCCGGCCACGCCCCCGCTGCCCTTGGCCGTTGCGGTGATCAAGGTTTCCACGACATGGGTTTCGCGCTTTTGCTCGGCCTGGCGCCCCACTTCCAAAGCACGCGAGAGAACTTCGGTATGATTGGCGGTCATATCCACGGCAAAGGTGCCCACGATCAAACTCTGCCAGGCTTTGGGTAACTGGCTGCGGAACAAGGCCACATTGTGATCTGTGCCGCCGATCAATATTCTGCGAATTTTTTTCTGCTCAAAAAACGCATCGGCAAATTCAGCCGCAATTTTCATATTGCGCTCAACCATCTCCTCGTGGGCGCGGGTTTGGCCGCCGCGAAACGCAGAATCTTCCCCATGTTTGGCGTGTTTGATTTCCGTCCCGATCACGCCATCCTGTTCCATCAGTTCGCCGAGATGGAAGTAAAACAAACGCGCACCCTGCTGATCGATCAAAACTACACCATAGCCGCCGTAATCATCCAGCAGATCCGCCAGCGGGCGCACGTTGGGCCGGCTGCCGACAAAGACCGCATCGTGTAGTGGCAGCGCAAGTTGAAAAACTCTAAAAAAATCATTTTGTGTACAGGAAAAAAGCGCAAGGCTGCGTCCGGCGCCGTCATAGTCACGGTCAATAAAAAGCTCCACCGCTTGCACATCTCGAGGAAGATGGACATCCTTCAGCAGATTTCGCAGCCGTAAACGGTATGCTTCAGATCTGCCTTTTGAAGGGTCCGTGTTCAAATAAACACTCAGGACGGACTGGGGAGCTGTTAAGGATAATAATTCGCGCAAATCATTGTCATGGTACATGTTCATCTCCTTTCGCCAAAGAACAAATACCGCTTCTTCGTCCAGGTCAGGGACGTTTACCCAGAGTAACCGCTACCTCCTTTTGTTCGTTATCACGGATGATGGTAAGTATCACAGTTTCGCCGGGGCTTTTCTCCGTCATCAGGTAGGAAAGCAGCTCGCCGAAAACACGCACCGGACGGCCATCAATGGCAATGATCAAATCACCGCCAGCATTCAATCCCGGAATATTGGTTTCAATGGAACCGCCAATCATGCCGGCGTCATCGGCCGGGCTGCCTGACACTACATTGACCATATACGCCCCGGAACGGTTGGGCAGCGACAGTTCCTCTATCTCGCTCAGGCTGAGGTCATCCCGTGAGTTGATCCCCAGATACGGATAATCATATTCGCCATCTGCGATCAGAACAGGCACCACCCGCTTGACGATATTGGAAGAAACGGCAAACCCCACGCCGCTGTTGCTGTTTTCAAACATCGAATTGGTTTGAATGGCGCGGTTGACGCCCACTACCTCGCCGTTCAGATTGAGCAGCGGGCCTCCGGAATTGCCGGGGTTGATGGCCGCATCGGTTTGGATCAAATCTCCGGCCGAGAAAAGTCCGCCATTCGGTGATGCGCGCAGCGAGGTCAGGGTACGGCCTTTGGCCGAAACAATGCCCAGAGTGATCGTGCTGTCGAGGCCGAAAGGATTGCCGATTGCCACCACGGCTTCGCCAATCCGCAGCAAGTCGGAATCGCCCAGCGGCAGGGGAAACAACTCCTCTGCCGGAACATTTACCTTGATCACCGCCAGGTCAGAGTCCAGATCAAAGGCTACCACCTCACCGCGTACCTTGTACCCGGAGGGAAAGTCGACCTCATAGTTCAGCCCTTCCTCAACAACATGATAATTGGTAACGATATGCCCCAGACCATCAAACACAAACCCTGAACCCTGGGCCACGCCCTGTTCCGAATTCACCTGGATGGAAACCACCCCGGGGTTGATGCGCTCATACAGGGCAGCCAGTCGGTTCTCATCCGCCCCCGACGGTGAAGCGAACGGCTGCAAGGTCGGCACAGGTTCCTGCAAGAGGGGAAAATCCCGGGTAGCAGTGGGGGCCGGTGTATAGGCTGCCGGGGTTGGGCTGGGTTGTGTTCGCATCACCACACGCGGAGAAATGCTAAACTGGCAGGCCAGAATGCTGATCAAAGCCATGCCGATCACCAATATTGACGATAATTTTTTCATTTATTTTTTCCAGTCCCTTCCTGTTTTTATCTACTTAAACAGGTGGTTTGTGCTTCACCCCTCGTTACGCAGCCAGTTTTTGT
>Ga0334889_1003512_pt1 | contig 15297 bp, 15 predicted proteins | sample GraSluR1_MG_2_FD_207222 | JGI IMG/M metagenome (GOLD analysis project Ga0334889, IMG submission 207222) | Sludge microbial communities from methane-producing bioreactor in Wageningen University, Netherlands - Granular Sludge_8_08-R1 | ecosystem: Engineered > Bioreactor > Anaerobic > Unclassified... | reverse complement strand
ACCAGATAGAAATGCGTGTCCATCTTTCAACTCTTTTCGATATCTATGATCCCGTTCTGACCCGCAAGCAATCCGAGGCCTTCAGGCTTCATTTCCTCAATGACCTTTCTCTTTCGGAGGTTGCTGACAGGCTTGAGGTTACCAGACAGGGAGCCCATGACCTTGTTCAGAGAGGAAAGGAAAGGCTGCTTGAGATGGAATCGCTTCTGGGTTTTGCCAGAAAAGAGAGCGAATGGAATATACGCCTCCAGGAAATAAGATCCTGGTCCGACGACTTTGGCGGAGATATCCCTCAGGAAGCACTGACCTCTCTGGAAGAAATTATCGGTACAGAAATCCACGGAAGGGAGGCCATCTGATGTTTGATTCTCTAAGGGAAAGACTCGAGAGTGTGTTCAAGGGTCTGAAAAACAGGGGAAAACTTACCGAAGAGGATGTATCTGCTGCTCTGCGCGATGTCAGACGGGCTCTCCTTGAAGGGGACGTGAACTACAGGGTTGTGAAGGACCTGGTTGAGAAGATAAAGGGCCGGGCTGTCGGCCGCGAGGTTCTTGATTCCATTACTCCAGCCCAGCAGGTAATTGCCATAGTGTACGAAGAAATATCGGCACTGATGGGAAGTGGGAAAAGCTCCCTTTCCTTCTCCTCCAGGCCTCCGACGAAGATCCTGATCGCGGGTCTCCAGGGCTCCGGAAAGACAACCACCTGTGTGAAGATTGCCAAAAAGATATCAGATTCCCACAAGCCACTGGTAGTGGCCTGTGACCTGAGAAGACCTGCCGCGGTGGAGCAGTTGCGCGTCCTTGCCGAAAGGGCCGGGACGGGTTTTTTCGGCCCAGAAGAAGGAGAAAGCGATGTCTGCATTCTGGCCGGCAAGGCGATGGAATTTGCCGCCCTGAGACTTTACGATGTCATCATCTTCGATACGGCGGGAAGATTGGATATAGACGACGAACTCATGGAGGAACTCTCCTCGTTAAACAGGAAGGTCGAGCCCACCGAGACCCTTCTCGTGGTGGATTCCATGACGGGTCAGGAGGCGGTCAATGTCGCTTCCGCATTTCATGAGAAGGTGCCTCTCAGCGGTCTGGTGCTCACCAAGGTTGACGGTGATTCAAGAGGTGGAGCCTCGCTTAGTGCCCTCGCGGTCACGGGAGTTCCCGTCAAGTTCGCCGGTGTGGGTGAGAGTATCGAGGACCTGGAGGTTTTTGACCCCGGAAGAATGGCTCAACGTATTCTCGGTATGGGAGACGTTCAGGGCCTTGCCGAAAAAGTGAAACTTGCCGTCGATGACGGGGATATGGAAAAGATAGCCGCGTCGGTTGGCAGGAAGAAGATGACCATGGACGACATGCTCCTGCAGATAAGGCAGGTTCGCAAGATGGGGCCCCTTGACAAGATTCTGGAAATGATGCCGGGATCTGCCAACATTAAAGGGTTGCAGGGCGCGGAGATGGATCCCCGAAGACTGGCCCGGGTTGAGGCAATAATTCTTTCAATGACCCGAGAGGAGCGCGGAAATCCCCAGATCATCAAGGGAGGCCGCCGGCGACGCATAGCCATGGGCTCCGGAACTTCGGTCCAGATGGTGAACCAGGTGCTGAAACAGTTCCAGCAGATGAACGAACTGATGAAACGTTTTGCCCCCGGCAAGAGGGGGATGAAACTCCCGAAAGGCTTCCCGCCCGTAAGAATGTGACAGGGCGGAGGATCCCCATAAAGAACATGATCTGCAGATCTTTAAACAGGAGGTGGCACGTGAATGGCAGTCAGAATTCGTCTTGCAAGATTTGGCCGTAAAAAGCAGCCCTATTACCGTCTGGTGGTTGCCGATTCGAGGGCTCCAAGGGACGGCGCTTTCATTGAGCAGATAGGGTCCTACGATCCCATGAAAGACCCCGCTGCGCTCAAGGTTGAAGAGGAAAGGGCTCTTTACTGGCTTGGTGTAGGAGCGCTTCCCTCGGATACGGCCCGGGCGATACTCAAGAAAACGGGCGTCTGGGAAAAGTTTACAGCCGGCAGGAAAAAGTAGGCCTTTGCTATGCCCGATTACGAGGAACTCGTCGGTTACGTGGTGAAGAACATAGTCTCCAACCCCGACGAGGTAACGGTGACTTCGCGCCGCAGCAGCGGGGGAGTGGTCAGCGTTTCAATAAGGGTAGCCCAGGATGATATGGGCCGTCTGATCGGGAAAAGGGGAGTAACCATCAACGCGATAAGGCTTGTCGCCAGGGCTGCTGCAGTAAAACCCGGGGAAAAGGTAGACGTGGAGATTCTGGAAGATTGAGGTGATACCATGGGCGAACCCCAGATGACGATAATAGGACGTGTTCTCGGCGCGCACGGAGTACGCGGCGAGTTCAGGGTTCTCCCGCTCACGGATTTCCCGGAGCGTTTTCTCGACATGGAGTGTATGGATATATTTCGACCGGCGGGAAAACTTCTGGCTTCGATCAGTGTCGAAGGAATAAGGTCTCACGAGGGTAAGGGGGTTTTCCTGGTTTCTTCGCCCCAGGTGCGAGACAGGGAGTGTGCTCAAAGCCTTGAGGGAGGTCTCGTGATGATAGCCCGGTCCGAACGGGTTTCTCTCCCTGAGGGGAGTTTCTGGATAGACGACGTTATTGGCCTTGAGGTCTTGCATGCCGATACGGGAGAATCTTTCGGTAATGTCCTTGAAGTGATGAAAACCGGCGAACACGACATTTACGTTATCCAGTCCGGCGATGGCACCACAAGGATGCTTCCGGCAGTCAGGGAAGCGGTCCTGAGGATTGCCCCGGATGAAGGATTCATGGAGGTTCGTCCCCCCGAGGGGCTCTGGGACTGATGAAAGTAACAGTAATAACAGCTTTTCCGGAACTCCTTGAACCATTCCGGATCCATGGGGTTATCGGAAAGGCCGTCGAGAAGGGTTTACTCGAGATCGTATGCGTTAACCCCCGCGACCATGCAAACGGGCACTACGGACAGATCGATGACTACGCCTACGGAAGCGGCGGGATGGTACTTATGGCCGAACCTCTCGCGAGAGCGGTGGACGAGGCCAGAAAGGGATCGCCGGCCGTTGTTCTCTACCCGGGTCCCCAGGGGATCCCGCTGGAGCAGCCCCTGGTGGAGTCCCTTGCCGTCAACGAACACATAGTAATAGTATGCGGCAGATACGAAGGTGTGGACGAACGTTTCGTAGATGAGTACGTGGATCTCGAGATATCCATAGGGGATTACGTGCTTACAGGGGGAGAACTCCCGGCAATGGTGATAGTCGATGCCGTAGCGAGGATGATTCCCGGGGTCGTGGGACAGGAAAGCGCCGTGGAGGAGGACTCTTTCTTCCGTGGAATGCTCGATACACCGCACTACACCCGGCCGTCTGAGTGGCGGGGGAGAAAGGTTCCGGAAGTTTTGACCGGTGGAGACCATGAGGCCATACGATCGTGGAGGCGAAGCAGGTCCGTTGCCAGGACGGTAGAAAGAAGACCTGACATAGTCGCTGCCGCAAACATTGGCCCCTACCTTGACAAGGGCGTTTATGTCATACTTGTCCCCGCCGGGGAAGCCCTACCCGAAGATATCCAGGCGTCGGCGTCGGCTTCTGCTTCCTTTGGTTGCGGCAGGCTTCTCTGTATTGTCGGCGATGGTGATGAAAGAAAGCGGATCCAGACCCTTGCTGGCGAAGGAGTAAAGGTGGTTCCTTCCATAGGAGGGGCTTTCTCCTGGATACGGAAACGGGAAAAGACTGATCCTTTCGTGATAATTCCCGGATCAGGGGTCGTAAGCGAACACTGGATCGAAATAAAAAGGAAAGCCCTTGTTTCAGGAAGGCCTGTCGTTTTTGTTATTGGTTTGCGTGATTACAAAAAAATACCGGCAGGGATCGAAGTTGCGGTCCTGGGACCGATAACGGGTGGAAAGGGAGAAACATCCCTTTTGGAAGCCCGGGAAACGGCAGCCGTAATACTTGACCGGTTCTTTGGCTGGCGTTAAAGAGACAACAAGGATTCAACAGGGAGGGGTATTGAAATGGATGCCAGAATAGCTCTTGTAGAGAGCAGATACATGAGAAAGGAAACGCCCGAATTCCGCCCCGGCGACACCGTCAAGGTGAACGTCAAGGTTACCGAGGGTAACAGGGAAAGGATCCAGGTTTTCGAAGGCGTTGTTATTGCCAGGAAACACGGGGGTATGCGCGAGACCTTCATTGTCAGGAAGATCTCGGGCGGTGTTGGAGTGGAGAGGATTTTCCCTCTGAACTGCCCCAGCGTCGATAGTATCGAAGTGGTTCGTCACGGCAGGGTCCGCAGGGCGAAACTTTACTACCTGCGCAAGCTCAGCGGTAAGGCCGCCCGTATCAAGGAGCGACGTTACTAGACCTGAAGGTTTTGTCCAGATAGCGGCCGTCGCAGCCGGAACCTGCCGGCGCGACGGCCTTTTCCTGTTTTTTGCCTTTTGGTGGTCCGGAAGGAGGAGAAAGCATGGATCCATTCCTTATGGTTCTCCCCCTTGCGCTTGTGATGGCGCTGGGTGTTGTTTTTGGGCGTATCGGACTCCTTACTGAAGATACTGTCCCTAAACTCAACGCTATCCTTTACTGGGCCGCTCTCCCGGCACTTCTTTTCAGGTCCATCCTCAGGGTTGGGGGAGGAATATTTTCCGACCCGAATCTTTTCTGGGCCGTCCACGTCTCCTTTATTCTCATTCCGGGGATCGCCTGGCTGATCTCTTCGCGATTCACGAGGGAGCGAAGGAAGATAGCCGTTTCGGTTCTGGTGGCGGTGAGGGCCAACAATGTCTTCATGGGAATCCCCGCAATAACCATTGCACTTGGTCAGCCTGGCCTGGATGCCCTTTCCCTGTTTTTTGCCGTAGGGCTTCTCGGTTACAACTTTATCTCCATAACCTGGGCGCAGGCGGCTCTTTCCGGGAAGGTGTCCCTGAGATCCCTCGGGGCGACCCTGATAAACCTTCTGAAAAACCCCCTCATACTGGCTTGTCTTTTTGGAGTGTCCGGAGCCTTTATGGGTTATTCGGAACTTCCGTGGTGGATAGACTCTACCCTCAAAATAATTGGCGATACAGGAAGCGGGATCGCTCTCATCGCTCTTGGTGCCTCCCTCAAGATACATAACCCGTTAAGGGCTCTGAAAAGCACCTGGAGAGATATTTTTTTCAAACTGATGATCCACCCCGCCCTCGTTTGGGTGACCTTCCTGGTGTGGCCCGTGGACCCGGTCCTCCGTGATACGGTGGTTCTTGTCTCGGCAATGCCAGGGGCCATAAACAACTTTGTCCTGGCCCAGAGCATGGGAATGGATTCCGATTATGCCGGAGAGATAGTTGCCCTAAGCACTGCCTTTTCTATAATAACCCTCCCGATCTGGATCAGGATCCTTGGAGTGTAAACAGGGGATCGTAACTCGTGACCTTATTGACCCATTTGACAGCATTGCCCTCAACGACGATAAGGTCAACAAGTCAACGAGGTCAACAAGGTCAACAAGGTCAACTCAGTAATAACAGTTAAACCTAGCCTCCTGATGCCTTGTTTTTTCAGTCACGGATTTTTCCCTTGACGCCCCAGTGCAACTTGCCTATAATGTCACTCGCATCGTGGAAATGCGGGGGTGGCGGAATAGGTAGACGCGCCAGGTTGAGGGCCTGGTGGCTTACGGGCTGTGGGAGTTCAAGTCTCCCCCTCCGCACCATTACAAAACAAAAAAGGCCGCCCCCAGGGGCGGCCTTGGTGTTATATTCTGCAGGTTCTAGGAGACGGCTTTGTGGAGTCGTTTCTTCCTTTCGTTTTCATCAAGAATAGCCTTTCGGATCCTTATCGATGACGGGGTGACCTCGACCAGTTCGTCCTGGGCTATCCATTCGATGGCCTTTTCGAGGGTCATTGTTCTCGGTACGTCCAGCTTCGTGTACTGGTCCTGTGTAGAGGCCCGATGGTTGGTCATCTGTTTTTTCTTGGTCGGGTTGCAGATCATATCTCCCGGGCGCGAATTTTCCCCCACGATCATTCCCTCGTAGACCCTTTCCATCGGTCTGATGAATAGCGTGCACCGTTCCTGGAGGTTCTCGATCTGGTAGGCGGTCGCTTCTCCTGTTTCAAGACTGACGACGGAACCCCTGTTCCTTGGGTTGATCTCTCCGGCCCATGGAGCGTAGCCGTCAAAACAGGAGGACATTATCCCGAGTCCCCTTGTGTCTGTAAGAAAATCGCCCCTGTAGCCGATAAGGCCGCGGGTGGGTATGGAAAACTCCATTCGGAGCATTGTGCCCCCGGGGAGATGCTGCATGCCGGTCATGCGTCCCCTCCGCCTGGATATTTTTTCAAATACGATCCCCTGGAATTCCTCGGGGACATCGATGGTTAATGTTTCATTTGGTTCGAAGATTTTTCCGTCGATTATCTCGGTTATTACTTCTGGTCTTGATACACAGAATTCGGAGCCCTCTCGCCTCATTTCCTCGATCAGTATCGCCAGGTGAAGTTCCCCCCTGCCGGAGATCTTGACCCCGTCCGGTCTTCCCAGATCTTCCATGTGGAGGGCTATGTTGCTCTTGGTCTCTCTTTCGATCCTGGCCTTTATCTGCCTGAGGGTGATGGCCTGCCCTTCCTGACCCGAAAAGGGTCCATTGTTGACCAGGATGAACATGGATATGGTCGGTTCCTCGATGGAAAGGGGAGCCATCCCTGGATCCTGAATCTCCGGTGAAGAAAATACATCACCTATACCGATCTCCTTGGGGCCAGAGATCCAGACAATATCACCAGCGGTGACCTCTTCGACGGCAACTCTCTCGAGGCCTCTGGTAACCCACAACTGCGCGGCTTTTTCCCGGGAGCAGCCAGTTACTTCCCACTCCCCCTCCTGTTTTTTCGGGTCAAGCCAGCGGGAAGATGTTTTTAAAAAATCGGTTCCTTTCAGAAGTGATCCCTGAAGTACCTTGCCGCAGCCTATTCTTCCGGAATAATCGTTCCACGCGAGGGTGGTGACCTGCATCAGGAACGGGGCGTCCAGGATAGCGCGCGGGGCGGGAACATGTTCGATGATCATATCGAAGAGGGCATCCATATTTCCCTCCGGAGCCTGGTCGGCAAGGTCTCTTACGGCCCAACCCTGGAGCCCGGAGCCATAAATAACCGGAAAATCCGTCTGCTCGTCTGTGGCGCCCAGTTCAATAAAAAGATCAAAGGTTTTGTTGAGGGCATCGTCGATATTCGCGCCTGGACGGTCGGCTTTGTTTATGAACACGAGAGGTCTGAGCCCCATCTTCAGAGCGTGGCGAAGAACATACCTCGTCTGCGGCATGGGTCCCTCGTTGGCGTCAACCAGAAGAAGCACGGAATCGACGGTGGAGAGAACACGCTCGACCTCTCCCGAAAAATCGGCATGTCCAGGCGTATCCACGAGGTTAATGAGGTAGTCTTTCCATTTAACCGTGCAGTGCTTGGAGCGTATGGTTATGCCCCGCTCCCTTTCAAGTTCGTTGTTATCCATGACGCGCTCGTCTACTCGGGCGTTGTCACGAAAAACCCTTGCGGCCCTGAAGATCGAGTCGATCAGGGTCGTCTTGCCATGATCAATATGGGCGATAATCGCCAGGTTGCGGATCTTTTCGACTTCATACATTCTTTTACATCTCCCCGGAGCGAATAGTGCGAATACACCTGAAAGCAGGGTCACACAGAAACGGAATGATACAACCTGCGGCGCATAAATACAATAGATTGCTACGGATTCTGGTGCGATCCTGGTCCGAAAAAACGGGTTTATCTACTTCGAGAGTTCCTCCCTGGCCGCCTCGTAGGCTTTCTTCATCCTGTCAAATGCCGAAACGGTGGATTCCACTATCGACTGCCATTGATCCGCTCCGGAGGAAGCGATCCTGTCCATACGGGATCTGGCTTCATCCCATTCGGCCTGCAGATCCGCTATTTTTTTGTCCAGGGTCTCCCTGCCTTCCCCGGTCTTGAGAGAGGCCTGTTTTTTGAGGTCTTCCATACCTTTCCGTATCTGTTCCAGCCTTATCGAAAGATCCGCGACAATTGCGTCCCGTTCCTTCTCGAGGTTTTCCGTGGTTTTCTGTTCCGGAGGTTTGGAAAACCTTATATCTCCAGTGTAGACGAGGTAACCGGCAGCAAGCCCTACGATGACAAGTATCCAGACAAGTTTCCTCATGTTATTGTTGCCCCTTCCTTGTTTCATTATTTTTTGCCGGGATTAAACACGACATTAGTCCCTTGCCCAAAGGTGTTTCCAATACTACACTTTCTCTTGAGTGTGGCACAACAGGATCAGAGTATTTTCGGGGGGTAATTTCAAATGACAAACAACTCATCGGGCAGGAGATACCTGTCCCTGGTTTTGTTCCTGTTCATGACCGTTTCTATGGTCGCCGTTTTTGCCATTGGTCCTCTTTGGGCCGAGGGGGAACGATACGACAGGATGGAGGTGCCTTCTCCTGCAGAAATGGCGAAGGAGGAGGAGTACTGTGTCTCATCGGCCAGGATCCAGGTAATTGTTTCGGCCTTCACCCGCGTTAACAGGGGACTCGATCACTCAACTGCCGCCTCCTATGCCTCTCACGTTCTTGAGGCTTCAGAAAACTTCGGCATCCACCCTTTCATGATCGCATCCATCATAATCAGGGAATCAACGGTCAAGCCCAACGCCCGGTCCAGGTATGCCTATGGGTTGATGCAGATAAACTGGAAGGCTCACAGGAACGGCCTGAAAAAGGCATTCAGCCAGATCCAGACTCTGGATGACCTTCTCAAGCCACGCAACAACATCCTTGCCGGAACCTGGATTTTTTCCTGGTATCTCAAATCCAGTGATGGGGACATAAAGAAAGCTCTCGCAAAATATCTTGGAAGAACGGGCAGTAAATATATCAACAGGGTGCTGGCCGGTTACAATGCCATGCTTCAGGAGTTTGAGAAAAATCAGGACCTGGTCAGGACGCAGATCGCTGATATTTCACCTTCCATTGCTTATGCTGTAAAATAGGCTGGTTTTTCGTTTTGAAATTGAATCCAAAGGAGCGGTTATCTTGCCTGCAAGTCTGCCCATTCTTTCTATCGGAAAGCACACACCCAGGTTCCCGCTTATCCAGGGTGGTATGGGAGTACGTATCTCCGGTCCGGGCCTCGCTGCTGCTGTAGCCAAGGCAGGAGGGATCGGAACCATCGCAAGCGTGGGACTGGCAGTTGCCTCCGAAAGTTTCGATGGGAGGAACTATTTCGAGGTTAACCAGATTGTCCTCAGGGAAGAGATAAAAAAAGCAAGAGCCGCATCTGATGGCGGCATAATTGCTGTCAACGCAATGGTTGCCCTTACGGATTATGATCTCCACATCAAGGCCGCCTGCGAAGGTGGAGTGGATATGATCATTTCCGGTGCGGGACTTCCCCTCCGTCTCCCTGAACTTACAAAAGATTTCCCCGATGTAGCCCTGGTTCCCATAGTCAGTTCCACCAAGGCGGCCAACCTGATTGTCAGACGCTGGGACAAACTCTATGGCCGCCTTCCCGATGCATTTGTGGTTGAGACCCCTCTTTACGCCGGAGGTCATCTCGGGGTAACAAAAATGGAGCAGGTCATGGACGAAGCGCTCTCGCTGGAAAGCGTCGTGCCGGAACTTGTCTCCTACATCCGGGATGAGGTAAAGGCGGATATTCCGGTGATCGGTGCCGGTGGGGTATGGAATCGTGAAGACATGAACAAGGTCTTCGCTCTTGGGGCGAAAGGGGTTCAGATGGGGACCAGGTTTGCGACCACCTTAGAAGGTGATGCCGATATAAGGTTCAAGCAGGCCCTCATAGACGCCAGCGAGGAAGATGTTGTCATTATCAAGAGCCCGGTCGGAATACCGGGAAGAGCTCTGAGATCGCCTTTCATTGAAAAATATCTTGAAGGCACAGTGGAAAGCAAGCCATGCTTCGCCAACTGCCTTTCTCACTGTTCCTATCGAACTGACAAGCAGGCCTTCTGCATAGCCCAGGCTCTTGTGGACGCGTACAGGGGAAACTGGGAAGAGGGTCTGTTCTTCTGCGGTTCCAACGTCGGCAAGATAGAAAAAATGGAGAATGTGGAAGAGATATTCCGGGATCTCTTCGGGGATTGAGAACAGGAAACAACAGGGGCGTGAATCGTAAAAGTACGCAAATCGTGAAAACAAGGCGTCAGTAGACTGAGGTTTCCTGTTATTGCTGAGTTGACCTTGTTGACCTCGTTGACTTGTCGACCTTATTATCGTTGGGGTCGATCCTGTCGACCGGGTCAATGAGGTTTTGTCATTCTGAGGACCAACGGGAGGAAGAATCCGGTTTAGGTTCCGGTTCTTCCAAAGAAAGGTTTTCTCTGTGAAACTCTGCGATATCTCTGCGGTGGAAAGGTCTGGCTCTTGCCCTGGCATTTGGTCCTGACAAAAACAATATCCTCTCTGTTCAACTCTGTGGAGAGAAGTTTTTCTTCCTGTTCCTACCTGTTTCGCCGGATCTTCCCTGCGAACTTCCAGCCCGCTGCGGCGCAGACAAGCCCTCCCACAAAGAATGTAACCGGAGCCCCGGCAAACCTGGCCGCGGTCCCGGCCATGAGGCTCCCCAGGGGACCGGTTCCGATAAGGGACATCACGTAGAGACTCATCACCCTTCCACGCATACGGTCGTCAACAAGGGTCTGCAGCAAGGTATTGCAGGAGGAGACGGTCAGGACCATCCCGAAACCCGCTATTGCTATAAGAGGGAACGAAAGCCAGGGAGTTCCGGAGATCGAGAAAAGGGAGAGCGCGACCCCGAATATCATCGTCGCGTAGGCTATTACCTTTCTCAGTCCGATGGCGCTCCTGCGGGATGCCAGAAAAAAGGTTCCTCCCAGTGCGCCGATGCCGGAGCAGGCCATGAGATATCCCAGGGTCATAGGTCCTCCGCCCAGAACATCTCTTGCGAAAACCGGCAGGATAACCAGGTAGGGCAGGCCGGCCAGGCTGATGAGAGTCAACAGGAGGAGCAGTGCCCGGATCGGGCGATTCCCCGCGGCGTACCTGATTCCCTCCAGTACTGCTGACATGCCGGTTCTTTTCTTTTCGACCCTCTCGAGAGGTTTCGTCCTTATCGCACGAAGGGCTACGATGGTCCCGAGGAAAGATATCCCGTTCACGAGAAAACAGACACCCTCCCCGACGGCCGCGATGGCTATACCCGCTATTGATGGGCCTATCAGCCTGGCCCCGTTGAATAGAGACGAGTTTAGCGCTATCGCGTTTCCCAGGTCCTCCTTGCGGTTGACAAGATGGATGACGAAGGCCTGCCTTGCGGGCATATCGAAAGCGTTAACTATTCCCAGGAAGGCGCTCAGGAAAACTATCTGCCTGTATGTTATTGCTCCCGAAAGGGTCAACGCTGCCAGCACAAGAGCCTGCGCTACCGCAAGCCACTGGGTAACGATAAGCAGCCTGCGCAGATCCATTCTGTCTAGCCATATCCCGGTAAAAAGGGTAAGGCAGAATATGGGGAACTGCCCGATAAAATCGACGAAGCCTAAAGAAAGGGGCGAAAGGGTGATCCTGTAGACAAGCCATCCCAAAGCCACACGCTGGATCCACAGCCCTATCAGTGAAACACTTTGACCCACGAAAAAAAGGCGGTAGTTTCGCGAGCGAAGAGCGCGAAGTCCATTTCGCAGGCCTCTGTCCGGATGTTCTTCGGAACTTGTGAATCTTGTCCAGAAATATTGCAAGGTTCTGCCCCTTTCTTTTGGCCCCGGGTATCAAAAGACAAGTTTTTCAAACTCATCCAGCGTGGTCCGGAAAAGGTCAAGGGTTTTATCAACAGGGTCCGGCAGAGTCATATCTACGCCGGCATCACGCAGGACATCTATTGCAGGAGCCGACCTGCCCCTCTCAAGAAAACGTATATAACGTTTTGTTGCCTTATCCCCTTCCTGCAGGATCAGCCTCGAAAGGGCCGTGGCAGCGGAGTATCCTGTCGCGTACTGGAAAACATAGAAGGGAGAGTAAAAGTGAGGTATCCTTGCCCACTCCATCTCGATTTCTTCATCCAGAGAGATGCCGGGTCCGTAATAGTCGGAGTTCAGTTCTCTCCAGACAGAACAGAAAGTCCCGGCGTTTGGCGCGTCACCTTTTTCGACCATCCCGTGAACGATCCTCTCGAACTCCGCGAACATGGTCTGTCTGAATACGGTCGTCCGGATCTGTTCCAGGCGATAGTTGAGGAGGTAGAGACGTTCTTCCCTGCCGGAGGCGGTCTTGAGAAGATGCTCAAGAAGAAGGGCTTCGTTCGTGGTTGAAGCCACTTCGGCAATAAATATCGAATGCCCGGCATAAATATAAGGCTGGTTCAGATCGGAAAAGTACTTGTGAAGAGCATGTCCCATTTCGTGGGCAAGAGTGAAAACGTCCCTGAGCCTGCCACTGTAATTCATAAGCACGAAGGGGTGCGTCGGGTAGGATCCCCAACTGTAGGCTCCCCCGCGTTTGCCCTTGTTCTCGTAAACGTCTACCCATCCCTCACTGAATCCCTCGTCGAGCGCGGCCAGGTATCGAGGCCCCAAAGGGCGGAGGCCTTCCCTGACCATGGATACCGAGTCACTGTAAGGGATGTCCTGTCTTGATTCCGGTGCTATCGGGACGTACAGGTCGAACATCCTTAGTTCGTCCAGATCCAAAACCCTTTTCCTGAGATCAACATAACGGTGCAGAAGGTCGATATGCCTCCGTACCCCGTCGATCAGGGAAGAGTAAACATCTGTGGGGATATCGTCTTCATAAAGGGAAGCCTCAAGGTTTGAGGAAAATCCCCTGGCTTTTGATTGGAACAGTTCGCTGCGGATGGCCGCATTAAGGGAGGCAGAGAGGGTGTTGCGATATTTACCGAAGGTCCCGTAAAGGGTGCTGTAGGCGCTCTGCCGAACCCTGCGGTTTTTCGACTGGATGAAGACGGCGTAACGTTCCTCTGAGAATGGGGTTTCCTCTCCGTTTTCGCCCACGATGGGTGGGAACGTCATATCCGCGTTGGTCAGCATGGAAAAAATAGTCTCTGGCGCCCGAGTCACCTCGCCCGATGCAGCGAGAAGAGACTCTTCTTTTTGGGAAAGGATATGCTTGCGCTTCCGGGATATCTCATCCAGGAAAAAGGAGTACATTTCAAGCCCTTTCTCTCTGGCCACCAATGCGGATATCTCACTGTCGGTCATGGACAGAATCTCCGGAACGATAAAGGAACCTGCTTCCGATGCCATTACGGCAAGGGATTCCGCTCTCGATGCCATAGATTGAGGGTCCTGCTTCCTTGTATCTTCGTGGCTTTTCATGTGAGCGTAGACGTAGATCCTGGAAACGGATTCTCCGATCCTGTCAGACAGGCGCAGGCATTCCAGAAGATTCGCGTGCGAGGCAGAGATGTTACCCGAAAAGGATCCCAGAGAGGGTATAAGGGCCATGGTCTCCGCGAAAGAATTTTCCCAGGCCTTGTCATCCTCGAAAAGATCGGACAGTCTCCACATGAAACGCGGGTCAAGATCTTCCCTCTCGGGGATATCTCCGGCTGTTGTTGTTCCCTCAAGAGTCATGCTGAAATTATTCATTAATATTCCTCCATAAGAGCCGTTATCAGAAGGGCTCGAAATTTTTGTATAGGAAGGATCCATTCCCCAGCATGGATGCTAACACAAGAATGGGCCTAAACAGAAACTCTGTGCCGGAAAGGAGCAGATGAAAAAGAGCCTCCACGGGAAATTGACAAATAACTATTGACAGACCGGTCAGTCTATGAAAGAATCTACTAAACCGACTGGTCGGGTAGTAGGCCAGTAGCTAAAGCCGAAAGGGATGATAACAATGAAGAGATCCGGATCTTTGGCACTGTTTGCTGTTGTTTTTTGTTTTCTTGCGGGTATCGTGTCACTTGCTGAGGCGGCCACGGTGACCTGGTGGTATGATGTTCAGGTAACCGGGACGAGGTATCTTTTCAATCCGGCTACCGGCAACGTCGATCAGACTCCCCTGTCATCCTCGGGCCTTGCAAAGATTGAGTTCAATGACGCGATGCGGGGAGGTCCAGTTGTAATTCAGACTCCAGTCCTGGGTTATACCGAGGGGAAGAGAACCGGCTGGAATTTTTCAGGGGAAAGAGCCTACGCCGGGATGCTTTTCAAGACATCCGGGGTTTTTGCTCCGGGGAACATAAGCGGGACAATTGTTGTTGACGATTTATCAAAGTCAGGAAGCAAGGGACATTACGAATACCAGTTTCACGGAGTCAGGAAGAACTAGATGCAATTACGGAATAGGGGAGAGTGACGGGAGATGAGAAAGACAGCAATTGCAACATCTGTGGTTCTTTTGATACTGGCATTTGCGGGAGCGGTTTCGGCGGCCGATATCTCGGGAAACTGGGATGTCAAGGTTCACGGGTACAACTATTTCACGGACAGGACGCCCTCCAGGGTTCCGATCGCGGAGACGGAAACCACAATGAAGATCGAGCAGGACGGAGACAGGGTGTCGGTCACTTTCGGGGCTTTTGCAGGAGTTCATTCGGCAACCCTCTTCGCGGGTTCTTTCGGGCAGAACAGGATCGTGGCCACCTGGTGGTACCAGGGTTACCCACACGAGACAAAGGTCATTACCGGGCAATACTCGCCTGATACCGACAGGATCTCCGGCAAGATGCTTTATCCCCGGGCGGCAGACAAGCCGGGACTCGTTCCCGGTTGGGTCGAGGTCAACTTTGTGGCCACCAGGAAGGTCGAGGCGGTCCTTCCCCAGCCGATACAGCCCGTCAAACCCGTGATCCCCGCGGTTGTACCGCTTCTCCTGAAGGAAGACTGCATCTCCTTCAACCCCGCGACTACGGAGGTCAAAAACATAAGCGGAAGGTGGAAAGTGGTTGACGGAAGCCACTGGATCCTGGATTTTGGCGCCAACAAGGGCGAAGCGGACAAGTCCCTTGCGATAATCAAGCACTACGGAATGGACAGCGTCTGTTTCGTCGGAAGGCCAGACCCCTCGATGACCTACTGGAGGGTCAACGGCCAGGCACCGTCAGGCCCCGTTTCGGGAGAGGATGCCATTGGATTCAACCCCGACACGATTGAGGTCAGGGAGATCAACGGGCGGTGGAAAATAGTTGACGGCAGCCATTGGATAATGGATTTCGAAGGAAACGAGGGAGAGGCCAGGACTGCTTTCCAGGTAATAAAAAAATACGGTTTCCGCTACATCTGCTTTGTGGGCAGGCCCGATCCTTCGATGACATATTTCAGAAAATAA
>Ga0334889_1003507_pt1 | contig 15326 bp, 13 predicted proteins | sample GraSluR1_MG_2_FD_207222 | JGI IMG/M metagenome (GOLD analysis project Ga0334889, IMG submission 207222) | Sludge microbial communities from methane-producing bioreactor in Wageningen University, Netherlands - Granular Sludge_8_08-R1 | ecosystem: Engineered > Bioreactor > Anaerobic > Unclassified... | reverse complement strand
TTTGAAAAGAACCTGGCCAATCAATTGGGGCAGTATTGCCGTTTTCATCGGCATATTCGTCCATATTAAAAGTATGAACATTTTTCATCGAAAGGTTGAGCTCATTGATTAAACGAGCGGCAATTTCGAACTGGGGAACAGGACCGACCGGAAGAATTAAAACTAACTTTTCATTACTATCGGCTGATTTCTTGATTCGGCTTACTAAATCCAATGCAAATTCAATATAAAATTGGTTGGGATCCTCAATAACTTTAATTTTAAAATCTGGGTTGTGATGCTTGACAATATCTTCCTTTTTAATTTTCCTAACCCGTTCACATTCTTTAGCATCTTTAAAAGGAATAAAATCAGACAAGCCATACTGAAATTCCATTTTAATACCTCCTAAAAATTATTAATTGTTTGATATCCTTTAATTTAATGCTTTCTTTATTCACTCTTTTTCGTGATGATTTCTCTCACCAACGAGGTTGGCTCTTAAGAACGACAAAGTTTAATCTCATCTCGATTCGTTGTTCATCATTCACTGCTGAAAAATTCTTTTCCTTAGCTATAGACCGGTTCAGGGATCTGGAATCGGTTTAGCTCATCAAAGAGTTGCTGCCCTATAAGAGGGTTAAGGGCAACAATTGACCGACTCGATGTTCCCCAGGGCTTCTCATTGATTTGTTGCACCTTGCCACCGACCTCCTCCAATATGCAGACACCTGCCGCTACATCATAAAAAGAAACCCCTAATTGAAAGTAGGCTTCGAATCGTCCACAAGCGACATAGGCTATTCCTAGGGCAGCCGAACCAATGGCGCGCAAAGCTTGAGAACGGCATAACAAATGGTGGTATACAGGAATAATAATATCACAACGGTTTTGTTCATGAGGAAAACCGGTCGAGAGAAGACTTCGGCGTAAATCTTTGACTTCCGATAAGTGAATGGGATTTTCGTTCAGATAGGCTCCGCTTCCCCGCTCCGAATAAAAGGTTTCTCCAAAAGAAGGTGAATCGATGACACCGATAACTGGAACTCCTTGGTAATAGTATGCTAGTGAAATACTATAGAGTGGTAAGCCATGAATATAGTTGGTTGTTCCATCTATGGGATCAAGGACCCAGGTCGAGGAAAAGTCACTTAAAGGATAACCACTTTCCTCACCCCAGGTGATATCTTCTGGAAAATCTTTCTCAAGGGTTTTTAATATCAAATCTTGAGTTCCGCGGTCGATATCGGTAACAACATCCATGGGACCGGTTTTGTCCTCAATAAGGCCTATGGACTGCTGTCGTTCTTGGGCAATTTTCCCAGCAACTTTGACGATTTCTAATGCTTTACTAAGGCGATCCTTAAACATATTTATTTCTCCGTTTCTATACTGAAAATACCAATATTGGTGAAAAAAGAATAAACAAAAAAAGAAAAAGGCACACCCCCCTTAAATCCCCCCTCAATGGGGGAATATATTCAACAATTTCCCTCCTTGGAGGGGTGCCATTTACGGCGGGGAGGGTGCTTTTCATTGGTCATTTTAAGGCTGCTTATTCAGAAGCCGTGAAGATTTCATTCCTAGTTCTCGTCCTTGTTTATCTTTCTAAATAAAATTGCATTCCTACTCCCCTAAACAGGTTCCGGTAGATCGAGCAACCTGCAGCAAAGAATGGTTCAAAGGTATAATTTTAAGCTTTTCAATGGCTTTTTTAATGGGAGTCGGCATTATTTCATTCCCTCTCAAAGCCGGAAACAACCCAAATTGTTCTTGGGCAACCAAATCCACTGCCGCCGCTCCAAAACGGCTGGCGAGCACGCGATCGTAAGGAGTAGGAGAACCACCTCTTAATAAATGGCCAAGAATAACTACTCGCGTTTCAATACCGGTCTTTTCTTCAATCTGCTCACCAATAACGTGACCAATACCACCTAAACGAATTTGGTCATGACTCTCTTCAATTTTTCGTAAAATGGTATAATCTCCGCCTTGGGGTTTCGATCCCTCGGCAACAACCACTATGCTAAACTTTTTTCCGGCGGCAATTCGTTTACGAATAAAAGTACACACATTGTCGATATTGTAATGAATTTCTGGGATGAGAATCACATCACCACCACCGGCTATTCCCGAATGAAGAGCAATCCAACCGGCATAACGGCCCATCACCTCAACGACCATAACCCGATGATGGGCTTGAGCGGTGGTATGAAGTCGGTCAATTGCATCGGTAGCAACCCATACCGCAGAATCAAAACCAAAAGTAAAATCGGTTTCTGACAAATCATTATCAATGGTTTTTGGTACACCCACTATGCTTAATCCTTTTTTAATAAAACAATTAGAAATATGAAAAGTCCCATCTCCACCAATTGCAATTAGTGCTTGTAATCCCATAGAGTGATAATTATCTATTACTTCTTGAGAAAGGTCCTTAAAGCAAAGTTTTCCATATTCAGTGCAAGGGTATTTGAAAGGATTGGCTTTGTTAGAGGTTCCCAAAATCGTTCCTCCCAAGGGCATAATTCCTGATACATCATTATATTGAAGAGTTCTCCATCTCCCCTCTACTAATCCGGCAAAACCATCAAATATCCCATAAACTTCCATCTGGTAATCTAATATAGCTTTTTTTACTACAGCATGAATCACAGCATTAATCCCTGGACAATCGCCACCGGCGCTGAGTACTCCAACTCGATGAATAGGCATATATTTCACCTCTCTAAAATTGCAACCGCTCGTGCAAAACTACTGTCAATCCCTTCTACTCGATAAGGAAAAGCTAAAAACACGAAAGGGGCAATGGTAATTTGGTCTAAGTTATCCAAGCCTTCGATTAGCAAAATATCTTGAGCCATGAGGATTTGATGAAACTCACGGGTTTTTTCAACGTTCTTTCCCAGATGAAAATGAGCATCAATTCCCACCATTTTTACTCCCTGGTCGCGAAGCCAAATTCCTGCTTCCGGAGAAAAAGAAGGGAGCAATTCTCTTTTACCAGTTTGTTTGACCTTTTGGAGATTCTCTTGATCACAATTTCGCCCAAGAACAATATCGCCCTTCTCAATTTTTTCGCCCAATTGGGCCTCAAGGTAATCAGCAGTCACTTCATTATGAGCTTCACTGACATCAAAAAAATCACAGAACCAAGCTCGACCACAAAAGGCTTCGAGTGAAAACTGCTCCAAATCTTTCCCGTTCTCAAAAAAATGAGCCGGGCTTTCAATGTGGGTTCCAACATGAGAATGAGTAAAAATTTCGTGCTTCCAAGTTTGATCGTGCAAATAACTTCGTTCAACCCGAAAAGGACGAGTAGGTGTCCCTGGAGGAACTATTTTCTGGGAAAGATCAACCAGCTTAAGATCTTTGCTAGCAAATAAGTTTATCATATCAATCCTCCTGGCATTGGAATTCTATCCTGAATATTTTACAATATAAAAAGAAATATGAAACCACCATGCCCCAGAAAGAAGGATATTCTATGTTATTCCATACATTTTGTCATGTCCCCTCAATAGGCGAGAAGACGGAAAGAAAAATTTGGCAGGAAGGAATTTTCAATTGGGACGATGCTCTCACTGATCCATTATTTCGAAAAATTCTTCCTGGGAATATCTCAGATCGGGCATATTCGATGGTGGCTCGTTCCTATGAAAAGATCGAAAACAAAGATATCCGTTTTTTTAACGAAAAACTTCACAGTTTTAACCGTTGGAGAATTTTTTCTCATTTTCGTTCTGAAGCAGTATTCCTGGATATTGAAACCAGCGGATTGAATCCACCTAATGATTATATTACCGTTATCACTCTTTTCGACGGAAAGAAAATTAAAACCTATATACATGGTATCAACATGAAAGATTTCATTGATGATATTTTCCACTATCAAATCATCATTACTTTTAATGGAAAATGCTTCGATCTCCCTTTTATTGAAAGGTATTTTGATATTAAACTCCCACATATTCATTTCGATTTAAGATTCATGTTGAAAAGCATGGGCCTTTCCGGTGGATTAAAAGTATGTGAGAAATCTTTGGGAATAGATCGGGGCAAGTTGAAAGGTATCGACGGGTATATGGCAGTTCTTCTCTGGCAGAAATATTTAGAAGGTTGTACTGAAGCTTTAGAAACTTTGATTGCTTATAACGTCGAAGATACTGTCAATCTTGAAAAACTCATGGTGTATTATTATAACTATAGAGTGAGCGGACTCTCTTTCCCCTATCTGGTTCTTGAGGAACCTCGAAAAAAAATTCAAATCTCTTCCCGGATTTACCCGGAGGTAATCAAAGAAATTCGCTATGAAAAATTGCGATTTTTTAAAGAAAGGGAGGGCTTAATTTGGTAGAATCCTTATCCCAAGAGGAGATACAATCCATTCTTAACGCCGATAGAAGTGATCCATTTCAAATCTTAGGAATGCATTCTCCGGACAGTGGTCAAGGGGTTTTTGTTCGATTATTTTACCCTGATCTTCTCTCTGCTGAGGTTGTTGATCCGGAAAAACCCGGTAAACCATGGACAATGGATCGTATTCATTCGGAGGGATTTTATGAAGTATTCATACCCAAGCGGAGTTTTTTTCGGTATCTTCTGAAATTGACCAAAAATAATGGTGAAATTATTTTAACCCGAGACCCTTATTCCTTTCTTCCTCTTCTATCCGACCTTGATATTTATCTTTTCAACGAGGGAACTCATTTAGCTATTTATGAATTCCTAGGGGCACACTCTAAAACAATAGACGACGCACCAGGAATGCTTTTTTGTGTTTGGGCTCCCAACGCTCAACGGGTGAGCGTTGTGGGAGATTTCAATAGATGGGATGGTCGAATCCACCAAATGAGAATGATAGGGACATCTGGAATATGGGAAATGTTTATCCCAAATGTATGGGCAGAAACACGATATAAGTTTGAAATTAAAACCCGAGAAGGGAATCTCCTTTTGAAATCTGATCCTATAGCTTTTTATGCCGAAAAGACTCCACTCACTGCTTCACTCACTTACGACCTAAGCGGTTATAGTTGGCAGGATCAAGATTGGATCGAAAAACGGAAATCATTAAGCCTTCTCACCACCCCAATGAGCATTTACGAAGTCCATCTTGGATCATGGAAAAAAGGAGAAAATTCTTCATTTCTCAGTTATCGTGATTTAGCACATCAACTGGTCGATTACGTTCGGGAAATGGGTTTCACCCATATTGAACTTCTTCCGATTTGCGAACACCCCTTCAATGGATCATGGGGATACCAGACCACTGGTTATTTCGCTCCCACCAGCCGTTTTGGAGAACCAAAGGATTTTATGTATTTTGTCGACTATTGCCATCAAAATGGAATTGGCGTGATTCTAGATTGGGTTATTGCTCATTTTCCCAAAGATGGTCATGGACTGGGACGCTTTGATGGTACCGCTCTCTATGAACACGTTGATCCCCGAAGGGGAGAACATCCCCATTGGGGAAGTTATATTTTTAATTATGGTCGAAAAGAGGTGCGCTGCTTCTTAGTCTCCAACGCTATGTATTGGTTGAAAGAATACCACATTGATGGCCTGCGGGTTGATGCTGTAGCTTCTATGCTTTATCTTGATTATGGCCGAAATCAAGGTGAGTGGCTTCCTAACCAATACGGTGGGAAGGAAAACATTGAAGCCATTGATCTTATTCGCTACTTCAATGAAAGCATCTATCATCGATTCCCTGGAATTATGACTATAGCCGAAGAGTCCACAGCTTGGCCAGGAGTCACCCTTCCTCCATATACTGGAGGCTTGGGGTTCTTGTTCAAATGGAATATGGGGTGGATGAATGATTTTCTCGCCTACATGAGTAAAGATCCAATTTATCGTAAATACCACCACCAAAATCTCACTTTTCCTCTTATGTATGCATTTTCAGAAAATTTCATTTTGCCCTTGTCACATGACGAGGTTGTCCATGAAAAACGCAGCATGATTAATAAAATGCCTGGTGATTGGTGGCAAAAATTTGCCAATCTTCGCCTAAGCTATGCAACCATGTTTGGATTTCCGGGAAAAAAACTTCTCTTTATGGGAAACGAAATTGGCCAATGGAGCGAATGGGATCATGATACTGGTTTGAATTGGAATCTACTCGATTATGATACCCATCGAAAGCTTCAATTATTTGTAAGGGATCTCAATTATTTATATAAGCAAGAAAAATCACTCTGGGAAATTGACAATTCTTGGAATGGTTTTGAATGGATCGATTGTGATGATTCAGAAAACTCAACTCTTTCCTTTGTTCGAAAAAGCAGAAACTCTGATGAATTTTTAATTTTTGCCTGTAACTTTACTCCCGTCCCACGCTTGGGATATCGACTTGGTGTTCCTAAAAAAGGTATTTACCACGAGGTATTGAACAGTGATTCTGAAAATTATGGGGGAAGTAATATTGGAAACCTTGGGCAGGTTTATGCTCAGAATATTCCCAGCCATGGAAAACCTTATTCGGTGGATTTAAATCTCCCCCCACTAGGTTGTGTGGTTTTAAAACCGATTTCCTAAAAATAGGAATAAATTGAAAAATGACATCATCAGAACCATTGTTTTTCAATGGCGTGGATTTCTCGCCTTTTTGTTTTCTCATAAAAAACATTTTTTTAAATGAGATTGCCACGTCGCTGCGCTCCTCGCAATGACGGAGCGGGCGGGTGAGATTGCCACGTCGCTGCGCTCCTCGCAATGACGGTTTTAGAAAGGTATTTTTTGCTTTCTTTGAGCAACAAAAGATGCCTAGGGATCAGTCCTTATCAGGCAAAGCATAGAATCATGATAGATTGATCCCATGAGTTCCTAGTCTGAATTACTTTCCTTTTTTCCCGAAGTTCTTTTGATAAAATCTCGATAGGCAAAAGCATATTCAACCGCCCAGCGACAGGATTCAACCATGCTACGATGATTGGCTTTGCCCTGTCCAGCAATATCAAAAGCGGTGCCATGGTCAGGTGAAGTTCGAATAAAAGGAAGACCCAGAGTAACGCTTACCGTTCCATAAAAATCCATACATTTAGTAGCAATGTGTCCCTGGTCATGATAAAGAGAAAGCACCGCATCAAATCTTCCCTGTCGGGCAAACCAAAAAACCGAATCAGCAGGATAGATACCCTTTACATCAATTCCCAATTTTCGTGATTCTTCAATAGCCGGGTTTATTTCTTTGATTTCTTCTTGACCCAACAAACCATTTTCTCCTCCGTGAGGATTAAGAGCCGCAACAGCAATTCTTGCTGAAAATAGCCCCATTGAATTTAAATATTGATCCATTTCGAGTAAAAACTTATATATCTTCTCTTTTTTTACTTCCTTGACCGCTTCTAAAAGCGAGAGGTGACGAGTAAGAAAAAAAACTCGGAGTTGATCAAGTTGAAACATGGTCAATGCAACGGAACTTTTGGTTAATTCTTTAAAAATCTCAGTATGTCCGATAAACGGAACAGCAGCAAGATGCAGTGCTTCTTTGCTGATGGGTGCAGTCACCACTGCATCGACTTTTCCTTTTAAAGCTAACTGGATAGCGGTCTGAATATAATCAAAGCTACTTTGCCCCGACCGAGAAGAAACCTCTCCCCATCGAAAGGAAGATAAATCAACATTGCTGCAATCAAGAAGGTAAGGTCCTGGATTTGAAATCGATTCTGAAAATTTTTGCCAACTGATTGAAGTTTTAGTGACCTCCTCGGCCTGGTTTAATACCTTTCGATCACCAATAACCAGAGGGATAGCAGGGAAACTCCATTTTTGTAAAGTTTGTATAATAATTTCTGGTCCAATACCACTGGGATCCCCCAGGGTAATAGCAATAATTGGCAATCTTGGATTCATAGCTCACTCCGAGCAGCAATGATTCTTTTTATGCCCTCCTCGATTTCTCCTTTTTTCCTGCAGATTGAGATACGGATAAATCCATCCGAACTTTGCCCAAAAGTGTCACCTGGTGCAACAGCGACATGGCTTTTTTGAAGTAATTTTTTACAAAATTCAAGTGATTTCATACCAAATTCTCTGATATCCACCCAAACATAGTATCCACCGCCGGGACGATACACTTTAAAACCAGCATCTTCCAAACCTGAACAGCACAATTCACAGTTTTGCCGATAAGAATCAACCATCCTTTGAATCTCTTCTTCAGGCATGTCCAAAGCAATTTCAGCAGCCTTTTGCGATAGGTGGGAAGTACAGGCAATGAGATATTCGGAAACCTTCATTAAATGAATCAGGAGATCCTTTGGGACCACCATATATCCCACTCGCCAGCCAGTTAAGGCGTAGGTTTTAGAAAAGGAAAAAATACTGATTAATCTTTCCGGTCGAACATAACGGTACATCCCAAAATGCTCACCTTGATAGATATATTTTTCATAAGCTTCGTCGGATACAACTACCAGATTGTATTCTTCGGCCAAATCGGAAATCGACTTCATAACTTCTTCAGGAAAGACTACACCTAATGGATTAGAAGGAGTATTGACTAAAATCATTTTCGTTCTGGATGTTATAGACTTACGAATCGATTCAAAATCAGGTAAGTAATTATTCTCTGGTAAAAGAAAATATCTTTTTATCCGTCCTCCGCTTAGTTCGACCTGTGAGAAATGATTGGTAAAACCCGGATCAGGAATCAAAGCTTCATCTCCTGGGTCTAAAATGGTTCTAAAGGCAACCACAGTTCCAAAAAGTGAACCAGGGAGAATAACTACATCATCAGCTTCAACTCTCCAATTTTTATCTTTTAACAACTTTTTAGCTATCTTATCCCTTAGGGAATGAATACCAACAGTGGGTGTATATTTAATATCTCCTTTGGAATAAAACTCTTTTAAACCATCTAAAATAAAACTTGGGGTGGGAAAATGAGGTTCTCCTATCTCCAAGTGTATCGCATCAGGAATAGTCAGAGCCAATCCCATGAGCTCTCGAATTCCTGAGCGAGGTAATCTGGCGACATCTTCAGCAATATTTACCATCATAGCCTCCTATTATAAAGACAGTATCGAAATGCCTTCCATAAGTTCTATTATAAAATACCTCACTTTGAATCAAAATCCTACGTTTCACCCTCATCCTCACCTTCTCCCATCAAGGGAGAAGGAACTTTTAGTCGTCATTGCGAGACCTGGTTTTTTGAGGTCGTGGCAATCTCTTGAGGTTAATCTTTATTATTTATTCTCTTTTAAATCTACGGACAGGATAATCCAAATCCCTAAAAAAGATTTTAAAAAATTCTGTCATCATAAGTCAGTATCAATAAAATTCCTCCGCTGAGGGGGGGGTTGGGAGGGTGTGCCTTTCATCGGCGATCCTCATCCCTCGCTTTGTGAGGGGTGTATGGAGTTCATCTAAGTCTATTTAAAAAGGTTTTTCTGGAACCTTTTCCCAATCGGTAAGAAAATTCTTTATACCAATATCGGTAAGAGGATGTTTGACTAAGCTCTTGATGACCGAATAAGGTATCGTAGCAACATGGGCTCCTATTTTCGCCGCTTCAACAACATGCATCGGATGACGAATCGATGAAGCAATAATTTGGGTATTAAACCCATAATTATCAAGTATGATTTTGATATCTCGAACCAAATTCATCCCATCCGCGGAAACATCGTCTAAGCGACCCAAAAATGGGCTTACATAAGTAGCTCCAGCTTTTGCCGCCATAAGAGCCTGTAATGGATTAAAAATAAGGGTGGTGTTGATTTTAATATTATCTTGAGACAAGGTTTTGATAGCTTTCAATCCTTCAGGAAGGATGGGTATTTTTACCACGATGTTTGGAGCCCATCCGGCAAGTAAGCGTCCTTCACGAATCATACCTTCAGCTTCGAGACTCACCACCTCAGCAGAAACTGGGCCATTCACAATATTACATATTTCCATGATGACTTCTTTAAACCCTCTCCCGGTTTTTGCTACCAAAGTCGGATTGGTGGTAACACCATCTAAAACTCCTAATTGCAAGGCATCTTTGATTTCCTTCACGCTGGCTGTATCAATGAAAAACTTCATTACCTCAGCCTCCCTTCATTGGTTTTAAATTCAATTAATTGCTTTTTTATATGGATTTGGATTTTTGGCTCTTATAATGATATTGTACCCCAAAACCTTTCGTCCTTCATAGCTTCATTTTAGAAATGATAAAGGACTTAATATTTTTGAAAATTTCATACTCTTCCTTTATCTTCTTTTATTTGAATAGCAATTGATCAGACTTTCCTCGGTTCTGTTTATTACATCGGAAGAAATATTTACATGAATTATCTTAACCTGCGATTTGAACTCAAATTTCTGGTTGGTTGTGATATGTTATTCTATTATTTTATCCGAAAATATCATCAAATGAATTCCCCCATTGAGGAGGGTTATTTTCCTGAGCCTGCGCTTCTTTGCGGGCGTGAGGATCTCATCTGACGCTACGGGTGTCATCCTGAGCGGTGCTTTCCCGCGTGAGGATCTCATCTTTTAATTATTTTAAAAAAAATACTAAATGAGATTGCCACGTCGTTCAACCAAAAAACGGTTGACCTCCTCGCAATGACTGATTTAGATAGGGATTTTCATTCTTATCTGGTACCACAAAGTGGCATGGGTGTCCATCTTGATCATTTTTATCTACTCATCAAAGGTTTATTACTAATCCTTAAGGTTTTCTATTTTTTTCTGACTGTTTATTCTTATTTAACCAACAAAGAATAGCCAGATGGTGGCAGAAATAAGAAATATAGAATAAAATACATAAAGAAAATTGTTTTATACGGTATTTACACATTAAAAGGTTGACCTATATAAGCTTTGAGGAGGAAAGTATGATAACAACTATAACCGAAAGAATTCGAGAAATGAGTCAGGAATATGGGAAAAAAATTGCCGTTTCAATGGGAGACTGGTTTATAAACTATAATGAACTGGTTACTGAGATTGATAAAGAAGCTTTAAAATTGAAAAAGGCTGGCGTAAAAGAAAGAATGCGGGTTGTCATTGTACTTCCCAATCATTGGCATACTTTACGACTTATCCTCGGTTGTTTTCAAATTGGAGCAATTCCTCTGCTCTTATCGCCGAAATACCCTCCAAAATCAGTTGAAAAGATTTTCCAAAACGCCAAAGCCAGCTTGTTGGTTGCCCAATCATCACATCAAGAGCTTGCCGACCGACTCCCTTTCGCTGCTATTGGAGAAAATGGAGAAATCGGATTCCCTGATAAAATAGATGCAGCGGTTAACGATTTGCCCTCTTTTGACTCACCTATTGCCGCTTTCTTTTCAACTTCAGGAACAACTGGAATTCCCAAATTGGTTATGCTTACTCATAAAAACATCCTTTCGGACATCGATAGTTGTTTCGATTTAGTCGACATCTATCCTGAAGATCGCATGTTAGGTGTGCTTCCCATGTTCCATGTTTTTGGTTTTTCAATTGCCTACATGCTTCCTTTAGCCAAAGGGATGACCCTAACTATTGTCCCTTCACTTTATCCTGCAAACAACCTGATTGAATCACTCAAAAAATATCAATCTACAGTTTTTTTGGGTGTTCCAGCTGTCTTTTCAATATTAGCTGGTGCCCGTGCTAAAGTCCCCTTTGACTTAAGTCCTCTCCGTCTCCCTATTTGTGGAGGAGATGCTCTTCCTCAAAGAGTTCGAGAAGCTTTCGAAAAAGGTTTCGGATTAAACATCATGGAAGGATACGGGATAACTGAAGCATCCCCGGTGGTTTCCATCAATCCCTCTCCTCTTACCCGAGTACCAGGATCAGCAGGTCCGGTAATTGAAGCCATCAATCTTCGAATTGTTGATGACAATGGCAATGAACTGCCAACTGGTGAAATTGGAGAAATTATTCTTTCTGGAGATCCCATTTCACCTGGTTATTATAATAACCCTGAAGAAAACCAAATCTCATTCCGTAATCAGTGGTTTTACACTGGAGATTTGGGAAAAATAGATGAAAACGGTCTTCTTTATATCGAAGGCAGAAAAAAAGAATTGATTATCGTTTCTGGTTTTAACGTTTTTCCTCAAGAAATTGAAGAAATAATCATGTCATTCCCAGGAGTCGCCCGCACTGCAGTAGTAGGAGTTCAAAGAGCATCTCGTGGTGAAATGATTAAAGCCTATGTCGTGCCCAATGAAAACACAACTCTTGATCCAACCGAAATAGTAAGGTTTTGCCGAAAAGAATTAGCATCTCACAAGGTTCCTCGTATCGTGGAAATCGTTGCCGAGCTTCCTCAAACCGTTACCGGTAAAGTTATGAAATTTATGATTTCCTCTTCTGGTAATGAAATTGAAGTGAACGATTAAAATTTCGCTTTTATCCTTCCCTTCTCTTTAACGGGAGAAGGGATTTAAAATAAAACATCACTGTGATGAATTCAGTGACGTGGCAACCTCTTAGACTTAATCCTGGTTTTTCACCTCCCTCTGAGGGAAGGGAGTTGATTCCTGAATTTGTAAAAGATTTTCCCTCATCGTTTCGTGAATAAAAATCTATAGTTAAATAAATTAGAATATAATAGTGTTATAAATTTCCGTTAAGATGGAAAAAGGTGGTAAGGCAATGAATAAAACCAAAAGGTTTCTCTTGCTAAGTTTAATTCTAACCGTTTTGTTCTCATTAAATCCTATCGCCGATGCAAACGATGAAATAATCGAGCAATCCATCGAAGCTCTTTACGACCTTTCGAAAATACCTGAGCGAGATGTATTCTTCTACCTTTTGGAAAACGCCGAAGCAATTGCTATTTTTCCCAAGGTAGTCCGATTAGGACTCGGATTAGGTGCTCAATATGGTGATGGTTTAGTATATCGAAAAGAATTTAATAAAAATGATTGGTATGGTCCAGCTTTTTATAAAATATATGGTGTAAGCTTTGGACCTCAAGCCGGAATTCAATCTACCAGCCTAATTCTTTTAATTATGAACCAGGAAGGGATGGAAATTTTTTATAATGATGGCTTAACTTTGGGAGGAAACGCAAGTATTGCTGCGGGGCCAATTGGAAGAAGTTTCTCTGCCGAAGTCGATTTGAACTTAGATTCTTCAATCTATTCCTATTCACAATCTCGAGGTTTATATATCGGTCTATCGGTCCAAGGGGCACAAATCAAGCAAAATAGTCAAGCAAATCGACAACTCTATAAAGAAAGAGTCGATCCAGAAGAAATTCTTATGTCAAAGATTTCATCAAACCCTACATCTTTGCGCCTAATACAAATGATAAAAGATTTAATTAGAAAAAATTCGACTGAATAATGGTTATTAAAGGAGGGTAAAGCAATGAGAACGATTTTATCTATTCTTGGAGTAATTTTTCTCGTTATTTTAGCTTTTCGCTTTTTACCGATTATTACTGCGGGTGTTTTGGTGGTAATTGGTGCTATACTATTGATTCTCCTTTTAACCGGTGTTGCTATTATTGCTGCACCCATACTTATCTTATTACTTCTAATTGGGGTTGTGGTTTGGGTCCTTCGATTGATTTTCTAGAACTGTCCATAAGGCTTGGTTAGACGACCAAGCCTTATTTATTTCATTTTAGGTGGAGAAGCAATGAATGTAGGATATTTTTGTACCTATATACCTGAAGAAGCAATCCAAGCCTGTAGTGCAGTACCGGTGTTTTTAACGCCCGATTCACTTACTATAACTCAAGCTACACCTTATCTTCCTACTCCCTTTTGTTCATTTGCCAAAATTCTTCTCAATACTCTCCTTGCTGAGAAAAGCCAGGACCTTGATTTTTTAATCTTTGGGGGAGGTTGTGATGCAGGGAAAAAACTTTATGATATTTTTATTTCGCTTCAACCAAAAATTCCCTGTCATTACTTTCATATTCCTTTGATCAATAATGAAGCATCTTTAAAATTTTATCATCACTCTCTCTATGTTTTAGTAAACGAACTCCTTTCCTTCCAAGGAATATCGCAACATAAATTTAACGAAAACCTTGCAATAGCCCTTAATAAATCTTACACAGTAAAAGAAACCCAAACTGAAGCATTCTTGGCTGGAAAACTTTCTGGTGACTCTTTGTTACAGGGGAAAAAATGCCTTCATAACAACTTACCTATTGAGAACCCTCAAAAAGCTTCAATTCTTCTGCTTGCTTCCCATCTTTTTGTTCAAGACATCATTCAACTATTGGAAGAAAAGGAATTTCAAGTCTATGATGGATCGGCCATGGGGATGAGACGTTGTATTTTCCCCGATATCGAATACACTCCTGAACATCATGCCTTTGATACCTTAGCCCAATGGTATTTGGTAAACAAAGTCCCTTGTCCCGGTTATAATCCACAGAAACGCTTGGAAATATTACAAATATTTATCAATCGAATCGGTTTGCGAGGCATTGTCTATTTTTATCCAAAATTTTGTGATCAATCGCTTTACGATCTATCATTTTTAAAAAAGCATATAAAAATACCTATACTTCCCCTTGAGCACGATATATCCTATTCCTCTTTAGGACAGTGGGAAACTCGCATCGATGCTTTTCGGGAAATATTATCAAACCAATGAACCTAAAAACCTCAACAGCTCTTTCACTGGCCCGGTTTTTCGCAAATAGGAAAAGTCTTTTCCATTTACTAAAATTTTATGAATGGTGGTTAAAGAGAAAATTTTCAGAACCAACCTTACCTCAAACATCCTACCAATTAACCATTAAAACTGTTCGTGAACTTTATAGTCATTCTCGACCTGTGATTTGGTCCAGCCTTTTTTTCCCCTGTGAATTTATCCATGCTATTGGTGCCATTCCTTTTTACCCTGAAATAACCATTGGATTAGTTGCCGCTCTTGGTTTCTCGAATATTCCATTAGAATCCGCCGAAAAAAATTGGTATTCTCAGGACCTCTGTAGTTATCATCGAGCAGGAGTGGGGATGAGCCTTTTGAAACTCTTTCCTCGTCCCGATTGCTTAGTGGCAACAACCAGTATTTGTCGAGGTACCGCTGGGTTTTTCCGGTCATTAGCCGATATTTGGAAAATACCTTGCTTTCTAATTGATGTTCCCTATCAAACAACCCCAGAAGCAAATAATTATGTCAAAAACCAGCTCTCCTCAATTACTTCACACATTTCTTCCCAACTCAATTGCCAATTTCGTTGGGAAGACGCATTTTCATTATCAAATTCAACCGTTAAAACCATTCAACAAATCGAAGCATTAAGAAAACGAAAAAATTTTGCTATTCAACCGCCAACTAAAAATTTAGACTATCTCCCCTATTACTTTCAATTTCTCGGATCACCAGTGTCAAAATTATTTTTTGAAAAGTTTTTGTTCCAACTCCAAAAGTTAGAA
>Ga0334889_1003506_pt1 | contig 15332 bp, 11 predicted proteins | sample GraSluR1_MG_2_FD_207222 | JGI IMG/M metagenome (GOLD analysis project Ga0334889, IMG submission 207222) | Sludge microbial communities from methane-producing bioreactor in Wageningen University, Netherlands - Granular Sludge_8_08-R1 | ecosystem: Engineered > Bioreactor > Anaerobic > Unclassified... | reverse complement strand
GGGCATAGCAGATAAGGGATTCGTCTACAAGGTGGCCATGTCTTATGTGGAAGAACTCCTGGAGGCGGGGGTAAGGGTATACACCCATGAGGGATTCCTGCATGCAAAAACGGTTGTTATAGATGATCATGTGGCCAGTGTCGGCACCACCAACATGGATCTGCGCAGCTTCAGACTGGACTATGAGGTGAACACTCTGGTATACAGCAGAGAATTCGCCATAGAATGCAGAGATACTTTTTTAAAGGATATAAACGACTGCAAAGAGATACAACTGGAGGAATTCAAAAAACGCGGTAAATGGGAATATATCAAAGAATCTTTTTGCAGATTCCTCATCCCCCTGTCCTAAAATCTATTGACATTGCTCTTGGCTCTGTTGTATAATATGGCTTGTGCCGTAGATAGGGGCATTTGCGTTCCAAGGTAGCTCAATGGTGGAGCAACCGGCTGTTAACCGGTAGGCTGTGGGTTCGAGCCCCACCCTTGGAGCCAATTTATGAAGTTTTGCGGGTAATATCATCCCGGATCAATAGGCCATGAAGTGGCCGGGAGGAAGATCTGCCGGCGTGGCGGAATTGGCAGACGCCCGGGACTTAAAATCCCGTGGGAAGTGATTCCCGTACCGGTTCGACCCCGGTCGCCGGCACCAGATTTCATATCAAAAATTTCATATTACATCGCGGGGTGGAGCAGTTGGTAGCTCGTCGGGCTCATAACCCGGAGGTCGTTGGTTCGAATCCTTCCCCCGCAACCAAGCAATTTTAAGCCGTCCAATAGGACGGCTTTTTTGGATATTGATATTAGGGGAATTACGATTATCTTTGATAAATATTATTGATTAATATATAAACATAACATATAGCAATTTTTTTTTATATTTTGCATATAGGATATAATAATCTATTTATTCATATTTCTTCATAACTTATAATAACAGGAGTATTCCCAACTACAACTTCTACCAACTGCTGCAAATCAGACACTATATTTTTTAGATCATAGCTTTTTAGTCTGAAGGTTGATCCCATCATACTTACGGCACCGATTACCTCGTTTTTTGTGCTTAACATTGGAACAGCAACGCAAGTCAGACCAATTTCCAACTCTTCTTTGTCAATTGCATAGCCATATTCCTTTACTTTTTTTAATTCATTTTCAAGGGCAGACCAATCAGTAATAGTGTTTTCTGTAAACTTGGCCAATTCACATCCTTTGTAACGGTTTATATAATTATCACCGAGATATGCCATCAAAACTTTGCCGCTTGCTGAACAGTGGGAATAGTAAGGGACACCCAAGGAAGGCGTTGCGTTTAATACACTATTTGTATCATTTGCCTTTAAAACGGATATTTGCCTAGGTGCTTCCTTGGACATAAAATCTGGTACCGCTGCATGAACGCATTCATTATATTTTTTACTAAGCTCCCAGGCATATGGTTGCATTATATCAAAAATTGCAAGTTTGTCCGCAAGAGAAAGACCGATCGAATAGAAACGTGACCCTATGGAGTACTTGGAATTAGAAGCATTTTGATGTATGTATCCTTTTTTTTTCATTGTATTGAGCATTCGAAAAACAGTGCTTTTATGCATGTTAAGTGCCCTGCTAATTTCATTTATTCCAATTTCTTTTCCATTCAGATAAAGAAACTCTATGATATCCAATGCAGTGTCTAAAGATTTAATATTAGAATCAGTTTTTTCCATAAAAAGCCTCCATAATGAGATTTACTAAATAAAGGTATCATAATAGATTTTGAGAATTGTACCATATCAAAAATAAAGTAACAACAAACAAAGAATAACACAATAGAAAAAATGTGGCAAATAAAAAGCAAAAAATATTATTTGACAAAAGAAGACATATATATTATCATAATAAATAGAACGGCGTTTCACGATACAGAACGAATTAAGGTGTTTGAAGATTTTATGTAATATTTGGCTTAATTTATGAAAGTTTTTCTTTTATTTGGTTATACAAGGAGGAGAGACATGATATATAAGAATTTTAATGATTTAGTAAAAAAAGTTAGGCAAACAAAGGAACCAAAAAAAGTTGCTGTGGTTGCTGCGCAAGATGAAAATGTGCTTAAAGGCGTTTTCAGAGCAAAAGAGGATAATATTGTGGTTCCTTTTTTGATTGGTAATAAACATGAGATAATAAAAATAACCAAGTCAATAGGTGGCAATTTGGACAAAGACATGATTTTTGATACAGCAGATGATAAATCATCTGCTGTAAAAGCGGTTGAACTTGTTCGAAGTGGAGATGTTGATCTGATAATGAAAGGTAAAATTCAGACTGCAGATTTGTTAAGGGAAGTTGTTGATAAAGAAAGGGGGTTAAGAACCGGGAGAATAATGTCTCACATGGTATTACATGAAATACCAAATTACTCCAAACTTCTTACAGTAACAGATGGTGGGATGGCAATGTATCCGACCTTGCCAGAAAAACGTCAGATTATAGAAAATGCGGTTGAGGCTCTTATCAAAATGGGCTACCAAAAGCCAAAAGTCGCAGTATTAGCCGCAGTAGAAAAAGTGAATTCCAATATGCCCGAATCGGTTGATGCAGATGCATTAAAAAAGATGTATATTACAGGAGAAATAAAAGATTGTATTATTGAGGGCCCGATTTCTTACGATTTAACTATGAGTGAGAAGTCTGCAAAAATAAAAGGATATAAAAGTCCAATAGTTGGTGATGCAGATATTTTGTTAGTCCCAAATATTACAACTGGTAATATCCTTGGGAAATGTCTCCAATACTCGGCTGGAGCAAAAATGGCTGGTTTTGTCGTTGGGGCAAGAGTTCCAATAGTACTGACTTCAAGGGGAGAAACTTCGGAGGAAAAATATTTATCACTTGTGATTTCAGCAGCAGCAGTTTATTAAAGAAGAAAGGAGCGCATAAAGTATTTTGCAATACGAAATGCAATGAAAAAATGAAAGAGTTGATGACAGGAAATGAAGCAATAGCAAGAGGTGCATATGAAGCAGGTGTTAAGTATGCAACTGCATATCCAGGAACGCCAAGCACAGAAATATTGGAAAATATTGTAAAATATAAAGAAAAAATATTGGCTGAATGGGCTTCAAATGAAAAGGTAGCATATGAAGCGGCGTATGGAGCATGCAAAGCAGGGGCAAGAACATTGGCGGCAATGAAGCATGTTGGACTTAATGTAGCAGCAGATCCAATGTTTACTTCTTCATATACAGGAGTTAACGGTGGAATGGTATTTATCAGTGCTGATGAGCCGGGACATTTCTCATCACAGAATGAACAAGACAACAGAAATTATGCAAAGGCTGCTAAACTTCCTATGTTTGAGCCTGCCAACAGTCAAGAGGCAAAAGATATGGTAAAAGAAGCTTTTGACTTAAGTGAGAAATATAACGTTCCCGTGATTGTTCGAATGACAACAAGAGTTTGCCACTCAAAAAGTATTGTTGAAATAAATGACAGAATAGAAAAACAACTTAAAAAGTATACAAAAAATGTACAGCAAAATGTTCCTGTGCCAGCTTTTGTGAAAAAAATGCGTGAAACTGTAGAAAAAAGGACAGAAGAGCTTAGGAGATATTCAAATGAAACCCAAAACAATTCAATTGAAATTAATAGTAAAGAGAATGGGATAATTGTTTCAGGGGCTCCATATCATTACGCGAAAGAAGTATTTAGAAACAATGTATCATACTTGAAGCTTGGATTTACAAATCCCTTACCAGACGAAAAGATTCTTGAGTATGCAAAAAATATTGAGAATATTTATATTATTGAAGAAAATGATCCGTATATTGAAGATTATGTCAGAAAACTTGGAATAGAATGCAAGGGTATTGACACTTTTCCTTATACGGGAGAAAAGACACCTGATGTTATCAGGAAAACGATTTATGGTGAAACTTTCCCTGTTATTGAACATGATGATGGCAAGGTTGTTGCTAGACCTCCAACTCTTTGTGCAGGATGTCCACATAGAGGATTTGCAATTGAATTAGGAAAGAAAAAAAATGTTTTTATGTCAGGTGATATAGGCTGTTATTCTTTGGTATTTGCTGAGCCTTATAATGCTATGGATATAAGCCTTTGCATGGGGGCCGGTTTCAGTATAGGGCATGGTGCACAGCAAGTATTTGATATGACAGAAAACAACCAAAATTATAAAGTGGTTTCATTTATGGGAGACTCGACATTTTTCCACACAGGAATAAACTCACTTATAAATGTTGCATATAATCGTAGTAATACTGTGAATATAATATTAGATAATCGTATTACTGGAATGACAGGTCATCAGGAAAATCCTGGATCGGGATATACTATACAAGGCAAGAAAACAGCAGAAGTTGATATTGAAGCAATTGTAAAAGCTTGCGGTATAAGAAAAGTGGTAACCATTGATCCGAACAATTTGAAATTGGTAAGAGATACATTGGATTGGGCTTTTGAACTGAAGGAACCTTCTGTAATAATAACTAGGTGGCCATGTGTACTAAAAAGGTTATCTGAAGAAGATAAAGAAGAGTTTCAAAACATATTCAAGAATAAGTGCAGTATAAATAAAGAAAAATGCGTTGGTTGTAAGTTGTGTATAAAAACAGGATGCCCCGCAATATCTTTTAATAAAAATGAAAAGAAAGCAGTGATATCAGAGATGGATTGTGTTGGTTGTACAGTTTGTCGGCAGGTTTGTCCAGCAAATGCAATCGATATGGAGGTAAATTAATATGACGAAAAGTATTTTGTTAGTGGGTGTGGGGGGACAAGGAACTATTTTGGCAAGCAAACTGCTTACAATAGGATTGATGAGAGCAGGATATAACGTAAAGATGAGTGAGATACATGGAATGTCACAAAGGGGAGGATCGGTTTCTTCACAAGTGAGATATGGGGATAAAGTGGAATCTCCCGTAATTGAAATAGGGGGAGCCGACATATTGGTATCATTCGAAAAAATGGAAGCACTACGTTGGTTAAGTTACTTAAAACCAGGAGGGAAAATAATTGTAAATGATTTCGAAATAGACTCTGCACTAATACGATCCGGAAAGGAAGAGTATCCAGCAAGGATTATTGAGACATTAAAAGAGAAAGCATCAACAACTGTAATTCCTGCTAATGATTATGCTAAAGAATTGGGCAATCCAAAAGTAATGAATGTTATTCTACTGGGGACAATAGTGAAAGCTATGGACTTGGAGAAAATAGATTGGGAAAAGATTTTAGTTGATAATATTCCTCAGAAATTAATTGATATTAATCTCCAGGCAATGAAAAAAGGTATGAAGGCATGAAAAAAGAAACAATGCTTTGGATGATTGCTATATTGATATTTATAGCAATCATAACAATTCCTGATTCAAACCAAGTTTTTACAAAGTTAACAGAAAAGTATCCATACATTATGGGATTTATAAAGTTTGCGTATCTTGCTTCTTTAGGAGAATTGCTTGCAATAAGGATTAATAAAGGTAATTGGTGTTTGCCAGGAAAAATGTTTTTTAGGAGTATTATCTGGGGAGTGATTGGAATAGCTGTGACGCTTATGTTCAAACTTTTTGCTTCAGGAGTTTTTCAAATAATGGAAGAAGGCTATTTGCCAGGGGGCACTAATGTTTTCTTGTTTGCTTTATTTACAGCAACAATAATGAATACAACCTTTGGACCTGTATTTATGGCTTGTCATAGATGTTCAGACACATATCTCGAAATGAAAACAGGTCGTGAAAAAATCGGAATCGGAGCAGTTGTTAAGGAAGTGGATTGGAATAATTTTATTACTTTTGTGATACTGAAAACCATACCATTTTTTTGGATTCCTGCTCACACAATAACATTTCTTTTGCCTTCTGCATATAGAGTTCTAATGGCTGCATTCCTGTCAATTGTATTAGGAGTCATTTTATCTTTGGCAAAAAAGAAAAAATAAGTTTAATTACGTAGTAATACAGAAAAAATTATCAAAGATAAAGTTTAGACGGAAAGGAAGTTATATGAGTTTTATAATTTTAGCCATCAATCCAGGATCTACATCCACAAAAATTGCAGTATACAAAGATGAAACTAAAAAGTATTCGGGTATTATTGAGCATTCGGTACAAGAATTAAAAAGTTTTGAAAATATAAACAGTCAATTTCATTTTAGAAAAGAAGCTGTGGAAAATCAAATTGCGGCAGCTGGTTTTGACTTTAACAAATTTGATGCAGTTGTAGGAAGAGGAGGGATGCTCCCTCCGGTAAAGGCTGGCGGATATTTGGTAAATGATGAAATGAAAAAACGAATTATTAACGGACCAATTGCCGCACATGCATCTAATTTAGGAGCGCTAATCGCAGATGCAATAGCAAGACCACTAAATATACCTGCATATATATATGATGCAGTATCTTCTGATGAATTATATGATGTTGCAAGAATAACAGGCATTCCTGAAATATCAAGACAGAGTTTTTGTCATGTATTGAATTCAAAAGCAGTTTCAAGAAAAATAGCACAAAACCATGGGAAAAAATATGAAGATATAAATGTAATTGTTGCACATTTAGGAGGAGGGATATCGGTCAGTATTCATGAAAAAGGGCGCATTGTTGACGTTATTACAGATGATGGAGGGCCTTTTTCACCGGAAAGAGCAGGGAGCATTCCTCTTTTATATATTGTTGATTTGTGTTACTCGGGAAAGTATGACAAAAAAGCTTTTTTGAAAAAGTTGCGAGGGATGGGAGGAATGAAAGCACATTTAGGTACTCATGATTGCCGAGTCATTGAGAAAATGATAGAAGAAGGGAATTCAAAAGCCAAACTAGTATATGAAGCTCAAGCCTATCAGATTGCAAAAGGGATAGGAGAACTTTCACCAGTGCTTTATGGAAAAATAGACTTTATTATTTTAACAGGGGGTGTTTCTTACTCAAAATCGCTTACAGAAATGATAAAAAAAAGAGTGGATTTTATTGCGCCTGTAGAGTTTATGCCGGGTGAATACGAAATGGAAGCATTGTCTTTGGGAGCACTTCGCATATTAAGAGGGCAAGAGATTCCTTCTGAATTTAAAAACAAAAAATAATCTAAGAGGATAGACTATTAACTGCAATATTTTTTAATCATGAAAGGAGAATATAAATGGATGCACCAATGTATCGCAAAGAAGTAAAACTTTATAAACCGTATATTCCCGGCAAATCAATAAAGGAAGTTAAAAAAGATTATGGACTAAAAGAAATAATAAAACTTGCATCAAATGAGAATCCTATCGGACCATCTAAAAAAGCAGTTGAAAGAGCTAAAGATGAATTGAATACAATTAATTTATATCCAGATCCTATGGCGATAGAAGTAAGAGAAGCAATAGCTTTGAAAATTGGTGTTAATATGGAAAATATTTTTGTTGGCAATGGTGCTGAGCAGATTCTTCAGATAATAGCAAATTGTTTTATTAATGAAGGGGATGAGGCCATAATGGCACATCCATCATTTGATCTTTATGCTTCAACAGTGGCTTTTTTAGGCGGCATTCCAAATAAAATAGCACTTAAGGATTTCAAACATGACTTTATTGGATTCAGAAATCGAATTGTTGAAAAAACAAAGTTGATATATATATGTAATCCTAACAATCCCACAGGAAATATTACAAAAAAAACAGATTTGGATACTTTTCTGAAGAATATTCCAGACAACATTGTCGTAGTTCTTGATGAAGCTTATTATGACTTTGCAAGAATTAATCCTGAGTATCCAGACAGCAAAGAGATAATTAAGTTAAGAAAAAACACTATTGTTCTTAGAACCTTTTCAAAAATTGCTGGAATTGCTGGGATAAGAATAGGATATGCAATTTCGAGTGAAGATATAGTTGAAAATATGCATAAAATAAAACCAACCTTTACAGTGAATTCAGTCGCACAGGCAGCTGCACTTGGCGCATTGGCAGACAGTGAACATATAAAAAACACTGTAGAAATAAACTATCAATCTCTTGCACAACTTGAGAAAGGTTTTAATGAAATGGGATTGGAATACGTAAAGTCAAATGCGAATTTCATATTCGTAAATGTGAAGAAAGATTCAAGAATAGTATTTAAAGAGCTCATGAAAAAAGGAATCATAATTCGACCTGGATTTAACTGGGGATATAAAAACTGGATCAGAGTAAGTACAGGGAATAAGATTCACATGAAAAAGTTTTTAGATGAATTAAGTTCGTTGATTTGTTGTAATTAGTTATATATAGTTAAAGGAGGTGTAATAATTATTTTTTATGTTTTTATAGAAATTACCGTAAAAGTAAATGGTAAAGGAGTTGAAAAGTTATGAGTAAAAAATTTGATGTAAATGCAGTAAATACAGATGAAAGTACCGGTTATAAGCAGGAATTAAAAAGATCTTTAAAACTTAAAGATGTGATTGTTATTGGGCTAATCACTATGCTACCAATTGCTCCAATTCAGGTTTATGGTGAGATATCTCAATCAACAGGAGGACTTGCATCACTGGTTTATGTCGTAGGCATGGTGGCAATGTTGTTTACTGCATTGAGCTATAGTACATTAAGCGGTGAATTTCCTATTACAGGTGCAGCATATATGTTTGTTAGTAAAGCCATAAATCCGCATTTGGGGTTTATATCTGGATGGATAATATTGATTGACTATATTATTGTGCCGTCTCTACTGGTTTCTTTCGGAGCCTTGTGGTCCTCATATCTGTTACCTGAAATCCCAATGATAGTTTGGGTTGTTCTATTTGTTCTCATTATTACTTTTATAAATGCTAGAGGTATTGATGTTGCTGCAGGAGCCAGTACAGTGGTTCTCATTTTTGAACTTGCATGTATAGTATTTTTTGTAATTGCAGCAATTAAATATGTATTTATTGATGGTAAGGGGCTTGGAGGATTTTCTTTAGATCCATTTTATATTTCAGGACAGGTTGACCCAAAATTCATTGCATCTGCAGTTACTATAGCTGTATTTGGATTTTTGGGGTTTGATGGATTGACTGCATTGGCAGAAGAAACGAAAAATCCTAGAAAAACTATAGGACGTGCAATCATATCATCACTATTCATTATCGGATGTTTGTTTATACTTCAAGCATATTTGGCAACACTGGCTCATCCGGATTATTCAAATTTGAATCCTGATATGGCGTTCTTTGATATTTCTGGTGAAGTAGGAGGAAAAGCACTGTATTATTTCTTCGCAATTGTAGCAGTCCTGGGAGTTGGAATAGCAAATGCTTTAGTGGTACAAACAGCAACATCTAGAGTAATTTATTCAATGGCAAGAGATAAAACACTACCAGGATCAAAGATACTTGCAAAGGTTCATCCAAAATACAAAACACCTTTGAATGCAACAGTATTTGTGGGAATTATTACATTTGCTTTGGCTTTGACATCAGCCGGTGTATTATTGCGCTTGGTAAGTTTCGGCGCTTTAACATCATTTATGTTTATTAATGCATCTGTATTTATTTATTTCTTTGTTAAAGAAAAGCGTAGAGGCATCAAGGGATTTTTTAAATATGTTATTTTACCATTGATAGGATTTCTGATTATACTATATGTATGGTTGGGACTTGGAAAAATCACATTTATTGTAGGATTCTCTTGGACATTTATAGGGGTTGTTTTAGGAGCGATAAAATCAAAAGGTTATAAAGTAGTTCCAAAAGGGTTTGAAAAATAATTATTACACATAGCATCTTCAATATTTATAGTCCAAAAATAAAAGAAAGGGAAACAATTATGAATGACTTAGAGTTAATAGTAAACGGACGAAATTATAAACTTTTTGAGGGAAAAGACTTTGATGCAAGTGACACACTGTCAAAAGTGCTAAGAGAGAAATTTGGACTTACAGGTGTCAGACTATCATGTGATGAAGGAGCGTGTGGCGCATGCACAGTTTTGCTTGACGGAAAGTCTGTGCTTTCGTGCATGATGTTAGCCTTAGATGCAGATGGTCATGAAATCACAACAATTGAAGGTTTAGATAAAAATGATGAGGTAATAGAAGCTTTTTCCGAAATGAGTGAGCCAGGATACGGGACTGCTATGCAATGTGGATTTTGTACACCTGGATTTGTAATGGAAGCACACAGTCTTCTTAATAATAATCCGAATCCCTCAACGGATGAAATAAAAGAGGAGATGTCAGGGCATATTTGTAGATGCGGCTGTTACCCAGGTATAGCTAAAGCAGTTGAAAATGCTTCGGATAAGAGAAAAAAGCATAAATGCAGCTGTAAGGAGGGCAAGAAATGAATACTATATACAAACCAAGAGTAAAGAGAAAGTATGTTGGAACATACAGACCGAAAATCGATAGTAAAGAAAAAACCATGGGAAAGATACAGTATTTTGCTGATGTTACTCTTGAAGGGAAATTTCCAAATATGCTTTATGGCAAGATATTAAACAGTCCATATGGCAATGCAACTATAAAAAGCATGAAAACAGAAGAAGCGGAAAAATTGCCGGGAGTATATGCAGTATTAAGATATGATGATCCTGAAATAAGGAATTTAAAACCTACGACACATGCATGGACAGATACAGCAATAACACCTTATCACCGAGATACAATCCCACGGTTTTTTGACAGACAATTTCTTTCTAATACTGCTAGATGGGTAGGGGATCAGATGGGTGTTGCAGTTGCGGCTGAAAGCGAAGAAATTGCGGAAGAAGCCCTTAGTCTAATTGAAATCGAGTGGGATGTCAAACCTGTATTTTTGGAGGTTGAAGACAGCATGAAGCCTGGGGCTAACATCTTGCATCCTGAATTAAACCCAAAGAGCAACCAACTGATACTTCATGGAGCATATGATGATGATATCACTCTTAACATTGGTAATGTTGATAAGGCTTTAAAAGAAGCGGATGAAATCATAGAAGTATCGAATAGATATGGGGGAACCGCTTCACACGGCACTTTGGATTTCAGAGGGTGCCTTATTGATTGGACCGATGAAAAGCTCAATGTTTGGACAAATCATTATTATGTAGATCAAACAAGAATGTATCTTCATGTTCATCTTGGAGTCCCATTAGCAAAAATTCGTGTTAGAAACGGTTATTGTGGAGCCCATATGGGGAAATGGAATACGGGAGAGGATATATTTTATGTTGTTCTTTCCATATTGTCTAAAAGAGCCGGAAGACCTATTAAGTATCAAATGAGCGTTCATGAGGAATTTCATGATGGAAGGAATCATACTACCTGGAAAATAAAAATGGCTGCAAAAAAAGACGGAACAATAACTGCAATGGATTTTCATGGGATAGGAAATTCGGGTGCATATTTCGGAGCATGTGAATATAATACCGAATTTATTATAGCCCAAAGTGTGGAAAGAATACTGGCGCCAATAGAGAATATACGTGTTAAAAGTCAATGTTATTTCACCAATAGACTTCCAGGTGGAGTTACAAGAGGAATAGGGAATATTCAACTTGCTTTCTCGCTTTGCCAAGCGGTTGATGAGATAGCAGAGAAACTTTGTGTTGATCCAATTGAAATCATAAAAAAGAATTTTGGCGATGCATTTACTCCAAAACCTAATAAAAGCATTGCAGCAGTTCTAGATAAAAGCGCAGAAATAATGGATTGGAACAATAGAAAGAAGTCATGTGAGGGCGAGTTAATCGATGGGTGTAAGAAAAAAGGAAAAGGAATGGCATTTTGGAATGAGTGGCATTCGGAATGGCAGGAGACGGCGAGAGGGAGAATTGAGGTTGCCTTCAGAATAAACCCAGATTTATCAGTTATTTTAAATGCGCCAACATGTGAAACCGGAGCAGGTGGAAATAGCGCTTTAGTGTTTGCATGCGCTGACAATTTGAGCTTTTTAAATGTTACACCAAAAGACATAACCTGGATTGCTCAAAACGATTCGGAGATGGGTTTACGTGATTGCCCACCTACGGACAGCATAGTATCTTTTCTTATGGCCGAAGCTATGCCGGAAGCTGCAAAAAAAGTGAAGGAAGAGTTTTGTAAGAGAGCATCACTGCTTCTTAATATTGATGCAAGTGCTTTAGATGTTAAAGATTCGAAAGTTTTTGCAATTGAAAGCCCAGACAGATATGTTTCATGCAAAGATGTTATGATGGATGTTGACTGTGTCCCGATTTATGCGCATGTAGTAAGAGATAACAATAAACATGTTACGGGACAAGCTTTTATGGCATGGTTTGTTGATGTTACGGTTGATATAGAGACGGGGAAAGTAGAAGTTGAAAAAATGTCAGTTGTAAATGACTGCGGACAGGTCATGCACGCATCAGGAGCAGAAAGTCAGCAAATAGGAGGCCAATGTATGGGATTGGGGGAAGCCTTGACAGAAGATATTTGTTATGATAAAGCAACCGGTACGCCTTTAAACTTTAATTATCTTGATTATAAAATGCCCGTAATGGCGGATTATCCGGATATTGTTCCGGCACTTATGGAAGTTTGGAGAGGTGCAGGAGTATATGGCGCATCTGGAATAGCAGAGGGGGCTGTCACAGGCACTGCTGCTGCTATAGCAAATGCAATATACAATGCGGTCGGAATAAGAATTAACAGTGTGCCCATAAAACCTGAAAAGATATTAAATGCTTTGGCAAAAAAAGAGAAAGGAGCTAAGTGAAATGAAACCATTTAAATATTTTAGACCTGATTCTATGGAATCAGTAATATCGCTCCTCAGAGAAGAAGGAAACAGGGTATCTGCAGGGGGTACAGATATAATAGGCACTATGAAAGATAAGGTGAATCCGAATTATCCGGAAAGTCTTGTGTCTTTAAAGAATATAACTGACTTGGATTATATAAGGGAGGATGAAGATAGCCTAAGAATAGGTGCGATGACTGGAATTCGTGAAATTCAGAGCAGTAAAATACTTAAAGATAAGTATAGCGCTTTAGCTAATGCGGCGGCTACAGTAGCTTCACCTCAAATAAGAAATATGGCTACGATTGGAGGCAATATTTGTCAAGAACCGAGATGCTGGTATTACAGATATCCGAACAATAAATTTAATTGTTTGAGAAAAGGAGGAAATGTATGTAACGCTTTTACCGGTAATAATCTTTATCATTCAATATATGGAGCCGAAAAAGTATGCGAAACTTCATGCCAAAGAACTTGTCCAAATGAAACAGAAATAGCTTCATATATGTCGAAACTTAGAGAAGGAAAAATAAAAGAAGCCGCTGAGATCCTTTTCCGCGTTAATCCTATTGCTGCAGTCACAGGTAGAGTTTGCCCCCACACATGCCAGACAGAATGCAGCAGAAATCAATTTGATGAAGCTGTTTCTATTAGGGATGTAGAAAAATATTTGGGTGATTATATATTGGAACATCCAAAAGATTTTTTCAAAAAACCAGGAAAAGAAATCAATAAAAAAGTTGCTATCATAGGAGCCGGCCCTGCGGGATTGACAGCAGCATATTATTTGAGAAACAGAGGTATTAAAGTCACAATAATTGATGATAATTTGGAAGTTGGAGGTATGCTGTATTACGGAATACCATCATACAGATTACCAAAATCCATCCTTAAAGAAATCAAAGACATTCTTGAAAGTATAGGAATAGAATTCAAGATGCATACAAGCGTTGGAAAAGATGTACGACTGGGTGAATTACAAAAAAATTATGATGCTGTAATGGCAGGAACCGGAGCATGGCTATCACAAAGACTTGATTGTATTGGAGAAGAGGCAGATGGTGTAATTGGAGGAATCGAGTTTCTCAACATTGTGGCTAAGCATGAAGAACAAAACTTAGGGAAGAATGTAGTGATTGTTGGCGGTGGTAATACAGCAATGGATGCTTGCAGGACGGCAAAAAGGCTTGGAGCTGAGAATGTATATAATATTTATAGACGTACAAGATCTGAAATGCCGGCAGATGAGGATGAAATCGATGAGGCACTGAAAGAAGGTATAGTTTTCAAATATCTAGTGAATCCAATAGAAGTTGTAAAAGACAAAAATGGAAAAATTAATGAAGTTGTTTTGCAGCAAATGGAATTGGGAGAGCCAGATGAAAGTGGCAGGAAAAAACCAAAACCAATTGAAGGGAAAACAGAAAGAATAAAGGCAAACACTCTGATCGTAGCTATTGGACAAAACATAAATATAAAAGGATTTGAAGATATCAATGCTGACAGTAAAAATCGAATTATTGTAAAGGAAAATTCTCATATTACTAGCAAAGAAAAAATATTTGCTGCAGGGGATGCTGTCCTTGGCCCAAAGACGGTAGTAGAAGCTATTGCCGATGCAAGAAAAACGGTTAATGAAATACTTCATTATATAGGAATAAACATTGATATCACAAAAGAGAGGGATTTAGAAGAAAACAAAAAATCTTCATTTGATTTGAAATGTCTTGAATGCTCTGAAGCAATCAAACCAAAGTTTGCTTCAATAAAAGATAGATCAACATATAATGAAGATACAATCAGACATGAAGAAAAAGATATTCTTATGGAAGCGACAAGATGCTTTGATTGCGGATGTGTGGCGATTTGCCCATCAGATATTGCGCCTGTTTTACTTGTGCTAGATGCCTATATAAAAACAAACAAGCGCATAATCAGAGCAGAAGAGTTTTTTGCAGCAGGGATATCTTCTTCAACAATATTAGACCATGATGAAATTGTATTAGAAATACAAATACCCAAAAACGGACTGGAAAGCATTCTGACCTATAAAAAATTTAGACAAAGAAAATCTATTGATTTCCCGGTTGCATGTGTGGCCACGAATATTTCTGTAGATAAAGAAATAGTTACAGATGCCAAAATAGCTTTAGGAGCAGTAAGGCCAATTCCATTTAGAGTTAGAAAAGCGGAAAAATATTTAGTAGGTAAGACCATAAATGAGCATAATGCACAAAAAGTAGCTGAAATCGCCACGGAAGATACTGTGCCATTGGCAGAAAACGAATATAAGATAAGCATAATAAAGGCAATGATCAAAAGATCCATATTAAATAAAGATTATTAATTTCATTGGATCCGATAGCCTTATACTAGAATAAGTTTTTCGTATGCTAAGCATAGAAAAGAGTAATCACAAAAAAGTGTGAGTTGCTCTTTTCTATTTCTAATATGATATAATATACTCAAATAAAAAGGATCTATGGGGATGGATCCTTGATTAGAGAGGGGGAATAAAAATGTCTAAGAACAAAAAGTCCAAAGATAAAGGGATGCTTATCCCGTTGATTACCGGACTCCTGTCGTTTTTTGTGAGCGGAGTCATAGCATGTGTTGTGATCGGACTCACGGACAATTATATATTCGC
>Ga0334889_1003500_pt1 | contig 15367 bp, 15 predicted proteins | sample GraSluR1_MG_2_FD_207222 | JGI IMG/M metagenome (GOLD analysis project Ga0334889, IMG submission 207222) | Sludge microbial communities from methane-producing bioreactor in Wageningen University, Netherlands - Granular Sludge_8_08-R1 | ecosystem: Engineered > Bioreactor > Anaerobic > Unclassified... | reverse complement strand
ATAGAGAGATTAAAGAAAACCGGACGTTTTGATTTTGTTGAAAAGCTCAACATAGGACTCTACTTCTTGGCTTTTAATTTAAAACGAACTCCAATGTCTGACTTTAAATTTCGGGAAGCAATTTCTTATGCTATCAACTACCCTGAAATTTTAAAGCTTGATGCCTTAGGATATGGCAACATTCCAACTCGAGGTTTTGTTCCCAACAGTATGGATTATTTTATTGAAACCGAATTATTAACCTATGATTTGGAAAAAGCAAATAGATTGTTAGAGGAAGCTGGTTATATTGATAGTGATAAGAATGGTATACGGGAAGACTTAGCAGGGAAAGATATTGACCTTACTATGCTTGTTGAACCTGATTATGTTCGCCGTTCAGAGTTGATCAAGTATTACTTGGAAGAGGTTGGTATCAAAGTTTCCATGAAAAATGTTGATGAATCAACCTGGATTGCCCTGAAAGATCAGTATGAATATGACATTACCGTAACTCGTAGTTCTCCATGGGGAATGATGGTCCACGGGAGCTGGGGAACGGCTTATTTCGATTCCCGAAGAACTGGTGAGGGTGTTTTGCACATTGTTGATGATCCAATCTTTCTTGGGTTGGTTGATGGATTGCTTTCTACAACTGATCCGGAAAAAATAAAAGAGCTTGCCCACTCAGTTCAAAGTTATTATGCTGAAACATTACCGGCAATAGCACTCTATTGGAATATGATTATTACACCCTTTAACCGGGAATTTACTGGTTGGCAACCTGATCCTCTCTTTGGGATTTATAACATCGATAATTTTGTTAATCTGAAGAAAGTATTATAGTCATTTAATCTCATCTTTTAAAAAAGGGGGAAGGAGGGGTTTGAATTTTTTGGAAACCAATCGAATCCCAAACTATCTCCCTTTATCCAAAGGGAAAAGAATAAAAAAGATTGAGCTCAAGAGATTGTCACGTCACTCCGTTCCTCGCAATGACGAATCAAAGTTCCTTCTCCCTTGATGGGAGAAGGTGAGGATGAGGGTGGAACCTCTGATTGAAACCCAGGTTTGGTGTTTTTAAAATTAAGGTATGAAGTGAATATCCAAGCTCCCCCCTCACCTTAATCCTCTCCCACCAGGGGAGAGGAAAAAAAGAAAAACAAGAGAAGGTAAGGGTGAGGGTGAAAACCCAGGATGGCATCCTGGTTGGTTGCGCTAAATTGGTTGTTTAAAACTTGTTTTTAACCGATATGATAATGGAGATTATATGGTTTTCCCTGCAAAAAAAATATTACGTTACATTTTCGCCCTTTTTTTTATTATTACTTTAAACTTTTTTCTACCCCGTGCTATGCCTGGTGATCCAGTAATTAATCTTCTTGGAGAGGATTTTATTGCTGGAAAAGAAGCAGTTGAGAAAATTCGAGAAGAATTGGGACTGAACAGGCCAATATTAGTTCAATATGCTAATTATTGGAAGAATTTATTTCAATTTGATTTAGGGTATTCTTATCATTTCCGAGCTCGAGTTTCTTCTCTAATCATTTCACGCTTAAAATGGACTTTTATCTTGGTTGCTCCTTCGTTGATTCTTGGAACTATTATAGGAGCGTTGGCTGGTTCTCTTGCTGGATGGAAAAGGAAAAGCAAAGGGAATACCTTTTCCTTCTTTTTCTTTTTATTTATTTACTGCTCTCCTCCTTTTTTTATTTCTCTCTTATTTCTCTATTTTTTTGGATTTCGACTCGGTCTTTTCCCTCTAAAAGGTTTTTATACGACAGGAAATTGGATTGATATTCTGAAACACCTTTTTTTGCCGGTTTTAATTATGACCTTATTTTCTGCTTCGCGAAACTATATGGTGATGAGGGGGAGTGTTCTCCAAGAGAAAGAGAAGTTATATGTATGGTATGCTCGAGCCAAAGGTCATTTGGAGGATAGTATATTGTTTCAGCATGTTTTTAAAAATGCTTCACTGCCGGTAATAACCCTTTTTGCTCTTGATTTTGGATTTTTATTTGCCGGAGCGCTCTTTATTGAGATCGTTTTTTCACTTAATGGAATGGGGACTCTCATTTACCAATCGATACTATCACGAGACTACCCAGTTCTTCAGGGAACCTTTTTGATCATTTCTTTTATGGTTATTATAGCCAATTATCTTACTGATTGGATTTATAATTGGATTGATCCTCGTGTGAGAGCAAACCGATGAAAGACTTGATTTTTCAACGAAAAAAATATTTCATTCGAATAGGTGGATTCCTCTTTATCCTTTTTTTATTGGTTGCTATTTTTGCCAATTTTATTGCCCCTTTTCAGCTCAAGGATCGTTTTGACCCTTTCTTGCCTCTAGGATTAAAACATCTTTTAGGGACAAATGATATTGGGAATGATCTATTCACTGAATTTATCTACGGATCAAGGATTACACTTCTGGTTGGTTTGTTAACCGGGGTGTTTTCGGTATCAATTGGGGTATTGATAGGCCTTTTTGCCGGTTATCATGGAGGATTCATTGACGAATTGTTAATGGGTATTACTGATGTTATTCTAATGATTCCAAGAATACCCTTAATAATTGTTCTTTCAGCATTTTTACGTCCCAGCGTAGGATTGATGATTCTGGTTATGAGTATTTTGTGGTGGACCTCAACCGCTCGGGTTATCCGCTCTCGGACGATGCAGATTCGTTCAATGGGTTTTGTTGAAAGTGCTCGTTGTTTGGGATTTTCAGGTTGGCATATTCTTTTTTATGAAATCTTACCGAACATTGTTATGATCATCATTCCAGAATTTCTTATCACCGTAGCTTCTGCCATGATATCGGAAGCTTCGTTGTCTTTTTTAGGCTTGGGAGATCCCTCTCTAAAAAGCTGGGGAATGATGATTCATCATGCTTTTCAAAGAGGTGGATTCCTGAATGGAATGTGGTGGTGGTACATTCCGCCAGGTATGAGTATTACATTATTTGTTTTATCAATGGTATTTTTAAGTTTTGCATTTGAAGAAACAGAAATTGGAATGGGAGAGGAAGTCGCCATTGCCCCTTTTAACCGTTGAAAGACTCAATGTTGTTTTTACCACTCACCAAGGGAGAGTTAAAGCAGTAAAAAATGTATCGATTACGATTCTCCACCAGGAAACACTGGCTTTGATCGGTGAAACCGGTTGCGGAAAGTCGGTGATAGCCCAATCGATTTTAAGACTTCTTCCTGGTAATGCTCAAATCAATGGAAGAATACTTTTCCAAGGTCGTGATTTGCTTCTAGTTGACGAAAAAACTATGGCTTCGATTCGCGGGAAAGAGATAGCGATTATTTTTCAGAATCCATCTTTGGCTTTAAATCCAGTTTATTCTATTGGATGGCAGGTTGGAGAACCCTTTCGAATCCATCAAGGTGTCGACCGAAACCAGTCAATTCAGGAGTCGGTTCGTCTTCTCTCCTACATGAAGTTTGATAAGCCAGAGTCGGCGGTAAAAATGTATCCTTTTGAGTTTTCAGGAGGCATGAACCAAAGAGTACTAATTGCTTCTGCCTTGGCTCTTCATCCCAATCTCATCATTGCTGATGAGCCAACTCAAGGGCTGGATAGAACATTGATTAAACAAATAATTGAACAACTTGATCGAGCTCGAAAAATTCATTCATCATCGATGTTGCTCATTACCCATGATTTAACGGTAGCACGGTCAATATCAGATTGGATTATGGTTATGTATGCTGGAGAAATAGTTGAGCAAGTCCCTACTTTAGACTTTTTTCAATCACCATTCCATCCCTATTCACAAGGTCTTCTTAGAAGTCTTCCAGAAAATGGGTTTCATCCCATACCTGGGCAGTCTCCTTCGATGATTGAAGATCTTCAAGGATGCCAGTTCCATCCCCGTTGTCAATGGGCAAGAGAACAATGCCATAGGGAAAAACCGGGACTAATGTCAGTAAATGAACGGTTGGTAAGGTGTTTTTTGTATGATTGAACTGCACAAGGTTACTTATGAATTTTCCCAGGGTTGGCCAAGGAAACAACACCAAATCGTTCTGAGTAATATTTCGGTTAAACTCTATATGGGGAAAACCTTTGGTCTTATGGGGCATTCAGGAACCGGTAAAACAACTTTAGGTAAAATGGTAGCAGGTTTAATAAAACCCTTTTCAGGGACGATTTTCTTTCATGGAAAGGATATTTCACGGATGAAACCTCCTGATTGGCTTTTTTTCCGACGGAATGTTCAGATGCTTTTTCAAGACCCTCAAGGATCATTAAACCCCAAAAAGCGGATAGACGCTTCTTTGCGCGATGTTCTCAATATTACTAAAGTTCCTTTCAATCAGCAGAAAGAGGCTATAGAAGATGTTTTAAAAACCGTTGGCCTTTCAACCGACTTTTTATTGCGTTATCCTGCTCAACTTTCTGGAGGTCAGAATCAACGGATTTCTTTAGCTCGGATTTTGTTGTTGAAACCTGAGTTTATCGTTTTAGATGAACCCACTTCAGCATTGGATATATCAGTTCAAGCACAAATTCTTTTTCTTCTTCGTGAACTTCAAAAAAACCATGGTTTGGGATATCTTTTTATTTCTCATGATCCTGAAGTAATTCAATATATGTCCCACACAATAGGAATACTTAAAAATGGAAACCTGGATATCGTTCCAGAGGGATAAATCAATGAAATATACTGAATATATTTGGGATTTTGATGGAACCCTGTTTGATACTTATCCGGTGATGGTAAAAGCCTTCCAAAGAGCTCTGAGAGAATTAGGAATAGAAGAAAAACCTGATACTTTGCTGTATTTTATGAAAAAATCGATAGCTGAAACGATTGATTATTATCAAGATCGCTACCTACTGGGAGAGTTGTTCTTTAAAAGATATTTAGAAATTCGCCAATCCTATTCTTTAGACGAGCAACCACCTATCTCAGGAGCCGTGAAGGTTTGTTGCCAGATTGTTCAACAGGGAGGCAGGAACTTTATCGTCAGCCATCGGGAATCACCTTCTCTTTATGCTTTTCTTGATCATTATGGAATGAGGCAACTTTTTACTGAAATTATAACCGGTAATGATGGATATGAACGAAAACCAAATCCAGATGCCTTTAATTATCTGGTAAAAAAATATCAGTTAAAAAAGGGATCTACCTTGGCGATTGGAGATCGAATCCTCGACATACAGGCCGGTCGAGAGGCCGGAATTAAAACGGTTTTCATTAATTTGAATGATGGTTTAGAATGCGATTTTGCTGATTTTAAGATTAATTCTCTCGAAGAAGCATTGAGCTTGTAGGATAGACTTTCATGTCACAGGGCAGCATCGGTTAAATATGGTAAAATAGTTGCCCCCTCACCCTAACCCTCTCTCATGAAGAGACGATGGAATAGTAAGCTCCCCCTTTAAAAAAGGAGGGGGGATTTTAGTTTTATACTGTTCCGTAATTATTAGGAGCAAAGCGACATGGCAATCTCAATTTATCCATTCCGCTATTCTGAGGAGCGTATTTTGTAACGGGAGAATCTCATCCTTTAAAGGATTTATGAAGAAAGAATCAAAAGATGAGATCCTCACGGCTTCGAAAAACGAAGCCTCAGGATGACGAAATAAAGGCACACCCCCCCCCCTTAATCCCCCCTCAATGGGGGAATTTGTTGGATGGTATTTTCAGGATAGATATTCATGCTGCCTATCAGCATCGGTTGATGATGAAAACCCAAGATTCGATATGCCAAGGCAGATCGCTACATTAATTAAAGAATGAGCGTAATAAATTGTTATCCCCCCTAAATAAAAAATATTCTTTGGTAGAGGCTTGATTTATCAAGTCAGTAAATGGATTTACAGGCTAAACGTGGTTAAGAATCTACCAAAGATATTTAAAATAAATCGTCATTCAAGAATTTCATAGCGATTTGACGAAATTCTTGGTTTCGACTTATGAGAAAGGGATGGTATCCATTGGGAAAAAGGAGAACCAATGACTTTTTAATCTGAAGAGCTATTTCGGAAACCTTTTCTTCAATATGCGAGATAGCTTCATCCCTTAAACTTCCAGTAAAAAGAACTGGTCCAGAAATTATAGATAAATCGCCAATCAGAAGAGGAAGTTTGTTGCCAGCTACCCGAATCAGCATTTCGGTATCGAGATCGATCACTCTTTCCCAGTCTGGTCCGTGGATACTCTTCCAATAATTAGACATGGGTGTTTTTTTGGAATGCTCTCTTCCAGCTTTGATTGCTGATACTTCATTTTGAGTGAGGTGATTTCCAGGAGAACTATCAGCGATTATGTGATCGACAAGGCTAGGTCCCTGCATGGCTAAATTTAAGGCAACTGTTGATCCGCCGCTGGTTCCAATGATATCAATTTGAGAAAGTTTTAAGGCTTGGCATAAGGACAAGGCTACTTGAGAATTGTAATACCAGAAATCATCTCTTAAGGGTGATAACCGATCAGATTTTCCAAATCCTGGGGAATCTATGGCGATAACCAAGCGATTTTTTGAAAAAAAGGTTATATCTTGGCTAAACATTTCTGATGAAACAGTATTTCCATGAAGAAGCAAAAGCGGTTTTCCTGAGCCTTCAATTCGATAAAAGACTTTCAAGCTATCATATTCAAAAAAAGGCATGGGACTCCTCCTGATATGAAAATGTGTTAGTTTCTGTGCATGGTGGATTGAAACCAAAAAATATCGGGCATCATTATAATAAAAAACCAAGAGGATTGATGCCCGATATTTAAATAATAACATATTTAAAGTAATTGTAGATTTTTTTTATTTCTTTATGAATCCATTAAAACATAATTGGAGATGGGATTCCTCAGTTTTTTTAGTAGAAAGACTGACAAGAATAGTCACCACAGTTGAAATAGGCAATGCGATAACGATGGGGTCTACTACATTCCAGGGATGACCCCAAAGCGCTGGTTTTCCAAAAAGTGCATTGACCAATCCAATCACCTTTGATTCACTTTCGTGGACAAAGAGGAACCAGAAGATACTTATAAAAAATCCACTCAACATACCGGCTATAGCTCCAGCTTTGGTTATTTTTCGAGAATAGAGTCCACCAACGTACATCGGGAGGAGAGCTGAAGCACATAAACCCATGAAGAGCGATGTTCCCCGAGCAATAATAGCATTTCCCGATTCATAAAAGCGGGGAAGGGCCCATGCTACGAAAGTGGCGATTAGAATTCCAATCGAGGTACCAAGACGGCTTAAGCTCATGGAAGTTTTCCGACGAAGAGCCGTTTCCACAATATCCCTGCTCAAGGCAGTACCCATAGTATGATATTGACCACTTAGGGTTGACATGGCTGCCGAAAATAGAGTGACTAGGAAAACAATGCCAAACCAACCAGGCATGGTCTTTTGTATGAAAAGAGGAATGATGGAATCGACGTTCTTACTGGCTGCTAAAAAGGATATTTGTCCCTGGGTTTGTGAAAAGTAGACGTTGGACAGAGCGCCGACCACAAAAGCTACACCGGTCATGAACAGAATGAAGATTCCACCAATCATGGTTGCTCGGTTCAGCTCGCGGTTACTTTTTACCGTCATGAAACGAACCACCAACTGAGGCTGGGCGAGAACCCCAATTCCAACCCCCAAAACAATAGTGGACACAACTGTCCACCAGAGATTACTTCCTAGTGCAGGCATCGAAGTGAAACCGAGATGCCCCCGACTACCAAGAATCTCCATTATTTGTGGGCTTAATTTACTTAATGAATCATGGGCATTCACAATGCCTCCCAAGCGGGAGTAAGTGAAGATTATCAGAACAATCATTCCAAACAACATGATTGTTCCTTGCATGGCATCAGTATACATGACACCTTTCATGCCACCCATGATAACATAAACCGCCACAATGGCTGAAAATGCGAATAGGGCCATTTCATAACTGATGTTGAAATTAACCAATAGAATTTGAGCGGCACCCATTAGAACTGCGGCAATGTATATTGGCAAGAATACAAAGATCATAATACCGCTGAAAATTTCAATAAAACGTGATTGATATCTTTTCCCTAAAAATTCCGGAAAAGTGTGGCTATCCAGGTTAAGACCCATGGATCGAGTACGATGGCCGAAAACAACAAAAGCAATAAAAATTCCAACAAAAATATTAAGAAAAGTGAGCCAAAGCATACCCATCCCGTAAAGACCGGCCGCACCACCAAAACCAACAATAGCTGAAGTACTGATAAAGGTAGTTCCATAGGACATGGCCATGAGATAGGGATGGGCGCTTCTCCCAGCCAAGAGGTAATCAGTAGTATTTTGAGTTTTACGGAATCCAAGATAACCAAGATAACCGGTTAATAATAAATAGATTAATACTGATAGTATCAATACTATTTGGTTCATTGCTTCTCCCTCCCTTCCTTGTTAGATTAATTAGAGCCCTTCTTCAATTTTGCTTTCTTCTTGTTGCCACTCAATCACTTTCTTCGGTTCATTGGGTCTTTCTCCCCCACGATTCCAATTAATAGCTCCATAAATTACACAAAGCAGAGAACTGAGAATGCAGAGGATATAAACGAGAGCAATAGTAAAGTTATGGAAGCCCAGCATATTTCCCACTCCTTTTGTTAAAAATTTAAATTGTGACAATTGTAGCAAAAGAAGGCGAAAAAACAATAGAAAATTTATAAAAAAGAGATATATTGGTAATAATATAATAAATTGTATAGCTTACAAGGAGGGTTCAGACTCGGTTTCTTCTTGCTTGATATCCTCTTTTTCAATTTCACTTAACAACTTATCAAGCTCTTCTTGAGTCTTTTTCAATTTACTCTTACAAATTTGGCTTAAAAATGTTGCCCGTTTAACCTTTTCGGCTAAAAGATCAACATCAATTTCCCCATTTTCAATTTCATCGACAATTTTTTCTAGTTCTTCAAGAGCTTGTTTATAGCTTAATTGATTTTTTTTGTTCATGATTCATCCTCCACCTTACTCAATATTAATCCATCGAGAAGTTGTGTTGTGATAGTTTGGCCTGATTTTGCTTGTTTGATGCTGGTAAGAAGGTTTCCATTAATCCGGGCAACACTGAACCCTCTTTTCATGAGATTTACAGGATTAAAATGATAAATAGACTGTTCGAGGAGAAAATATTTGTTCTTGGCCTCTTGGAATTTTTGCCAAAAAACTGCATTTACTTTTTGTAAGACCAAAGACAAGCGATTTTGATGGTCAGAAAAATTTTTACGACTGGCTAAACAAAAACGAATTACTAAAAGTTGATGTTTTGAAAAAGAATATGACAAAATATTTTTCAAAACGTGGTTCAAAGTGTTGAGATTTTCTTGGAGCGAATAGCGGGAATTTTCCAATAATCGATCAGAGTATCGGATTATACTATTTTGTAAGTCTTCAATCTGAGTTTCAAAAAGACGAACTCCAGAGATTATAAACTCCGCAACAGCAGTTGGAGTCTTTTTCTTGGTATGAGCTACCATGTCTACGACGGTGTCATCACGTTCATGTCCAATGCCAGTCACAACAGGTAAGGGAAAGCGAGCAATTCCCGCAGAGAGCTCATAATCATCAAAACAACTCAGATCAATTTGTGAACCACCACCCCGAATAATTACCACTAAATCGAATAAATCAATTTGTTTTTTGATTTTTTGAAGGGCAGCAATAATAGAGAATGATGCCTCTTCCCCCTGCATTAAGGCTTGGAATAAGCTGAGAGAGAACCGATATCCATAAGAATTTTCCTGGAGGTGTGTCATGAAATCACCGTAGCCGGCAGCTGTCGGGGAAGATATGATAGCAATACGCTGAGGAACCAAAGGAAGGAGAAGAGATTTGTTCAATTCTAAAAGGCCTTCTCGTAAAAGACGTTCCACAGTTTCTCTTTTTTTTCGGGCCATCTCTCCGGTGGAATAGGTAGGGTCAATATCTCTGATGTTAAGACTTAATCCATATACTTCATGATATTGAACCTGAGCACTAAAGAGGATTTTCATACCTCTTTTAAGGGTTTCTCCAGTGGCTTTTTCAAATTTATGGGCGAGAGATCGGTAATTATAAGCCCAGATAGTGGCTCTGGCTTGAGCGATGACTTTTTCCTCATTTTTATCGACTAATTCTAAATAACAATGACCGTTTTGATTTTCTTTAATACTGGCGATTTCTGCTACAACCCAGATATATTCAGGAAAATTATCCCCGACAACTTCCCGGATGAGAACGCATAAATCATATAAACTGATAAATTGTGAAGCAATCATTCGATCAGACATAAATTTTTTCCCATTCTAAGTTGTGTAATTGTTTGATGGAATTGGTCAATAAAATTTTACTCAATTACTCAATGATTCCTTTCCTTTTAAAAGTATCTTCCATCTCCTTGACTAAATCTCCGAACTTTTTGAGAAGATTATCAACTGGTTGGGTTGAAAGCATATCAACTCCAGCTGCCTTGAGCACTTCCACAGGATAATCAGAACTCCCTGCTTTAAGAAAATTGAGATATTTATCAATAGCATCTGGCTGACCAATAAGGATATTATTGAGCAGTTCATTGGATGCAGCTAAAGAGGTTGCATATTTAAAGACATAAAAATTCATATAAAAATGGGGAATACGAGACCAGCCGCGACTCGCTAATTCTTCCACGACAAAATCCAGACCGTAGTATTTTTCCAATAGCTCTTTCCAGGCATCACTGAGATATTTATAAGAAAGTGCTTCCCCCTTTTCTATCCTTTCATGAGTTTTTTGCTCAAATTCTGAATACATAACCTGGGTATAGACTGTGCCTCGAATATTTTCGATCAGTTTGTCTAAGAAATATAATTTTTCATCATCATTTTTTGCGTTTTGGATGAGATATTCCAACATGAGGTTTTCATTCATGGTTGAGGCAACTTCAGCGGTGAAAATTGGTGTTTGGGAATTCACATACTTTTGGCTGATATTGGTATAATAAGAATTCAATGCATGACCCATTTCATGAGCAAGGGTAAGCATGGAATCGGCAGTGTTATCATAATTCATTAAAATATAAGGATGAGTATCATATGCCCCCCAGCTGTATCCACCGGTTGCTTTGTTTTCAGTTTCGTACACATCAATCCACCGACTCGCAAACCCTTTTTTCAACATATCCAGATATTCTGGCCCCAAGGGTATTAATCCTTCTAAAAGCGTTTGTTGGGCTTTTTCATAAGAGACCGTAAGAGTATAATCTGCCACCAGAGGGACATACATATCAAAAATTTGAACCTGGTCCAGTTGAAAGACCTTTTTTCGCAAATTAACGTATTGATGGAGATAAGAAAGATTATTATTCACCGCTTGAATGAGATTTTCGTAAACTTCTCGGGGGATGTTTTCGCTAGAAAGTGAGGCTTCAAGCGAAGAATCATATTTTCGAGCTTGGGAATAAAACCAGTTCTTTTTAACTTCTGAATTTAAAGTAGCGGCTAAAGTATTTTTGGCTTTATCATAGGAACTCAGCATACCTTCATAAACCCGCTTACGGAATTCTCGGTCAGGGCTTTGTAAGTATCGATAAAAAACTCCCTCGGAGAGTTGAACTTCTTTACCTTTATCATCCAGAACCTTTGGAAAAATCATATCCCCCTCAGTAACTTTATCAAATATTACTGAAGGAGCACTTGCCATATCTGATGCTTTGGCTAACAATTCTTCTTCGGGTTTAGAAAGAGTATGTGGTTTTAATTTTAACAAGGCATCTAAAGCGTGATGATAATCGCTAAAAGCTGGATCCTCCATATATCCCTTGAGAATTGATTCCGATTGACTTAATAACTCTGGCCTTATAAAAGAAACAGAGGCTGCAACTTGGGAATAGAGAGTTTCAGCTCGAGAACTCATTTCTGAGGCAGAGCTGTCATCCTGGTTTTCATCGGCTTTCATATAAGCATAAACGTATAATTTTTCCATTAGCCGGAATAGTTCGTCATTGAATTGTAAACAGGCTAGAACGTTTTCAGCACGAGTTAATTTACCACGAAATTCCTCTATCTTGGGGAGGTATTCATTTTGAATTTTAGAAAAAGCCACTTCCCATTCTTTTGGATCAGAATAAATATCACCTAAGTTCCATTGGTATCGTTCTTCAATCTGTTCTCTTGACACAGGTCCCTCCGCTGCTAATACATTAAAATGTAGGGTGTTGAGAATAAGAAAAGAACTAATAAAGCAATAGATAAGAAAAAATAATTTTTTATTCATATTTGAACGGCTCTCCGCCTTCTCCTCCTTTTTAAAGGAATTAATTTATGCTAATTTATTTTAAACAATTAATCAATGCTGAAAAAGAGGTAATTGAATAGCCTTTGATCTTGCACTTTAATAGGAACATTTTTAAAGCATGGCTATTAACGATTATTATAAACAAATCCAATCGGGATATTAAAATATATTTTGATTTTTTACAATTGCTTAAATATGCTTTTATAATAGATTGATTAGAGCAAATCGACGAAGAGAAGATTCATTTAAAAAAACAATGCAATAGACTATTGGTTAAAGAGATCCTCTTTCATAATCTATTATAGTATTAATTATTTAAAAATTATTTACATTTCTAAAAATTCATCAATATAAAGATTTTTATAATTAATTTACCAATTAAGCCGATATAATGTAGTAATATAAGAATAGTAATTAAATTTAGGAGGCGATTTAATGTTTAAAAAAAGTCGTATTATTCTTCTTATCGTTAGTTTAGTAGCAATTTTTACATTATTGCTTGGATGTACTCCGCCCTCACCAACTCCAACACCGACACCACCTGATGATATAGATAGGGCTCGAGATCTGGCTATTGCGAAAGCAAATGATGCCGGAAATACGGTTCCAACCAATATAACCAATTGGGTTAGGGAAACTACACCAGCTTCTATGCCTGGTGGAACTGTTTTGGTGAAATACTCTGGAGTTTCAAATGGAAACTGGTATATCGATATTTCCTATACTTCGGGATTATCATTGGATAATACTGATTATTCCGTAACAATACAGTTTGATGGTATGCCAGCGATTTGGACTGGGGTTATTACTTACGAAGATCTTTACTTACTTTATTAAGAATACGGCAGTTTATATTTAAAAAAGACTTTTGTTAAGTTAAAAAATGTAAAAAAGCCTGGGAGATGCAATTTCCCCAGGCTTTTTTACATTAAATCGATTAATGCGCTTTAATGTATTGATACACAGCGCAGTTATTAAGCTGCTCCTCCACTTTTTTACGAATTTCCTCTTTGTCTTTCAGCAGATAATTTTGGTCAAAAAAGGACCAAGCGTTTTCTTCTTGATTTACATAAATATACTGGATAACAACCTGAAGAACACTTGAGAGATATTCTCCAGTACTATCATCATAAGAATCGGGATTTGCTTTAACTTTAGTTATGTATTCTTGGCAATATTGAATATTTTCTTCAATATCTTTTAAAAAGTATTCAGCAAAACGGGGATTGGCAGGAACAAATTGATTTGAAGATTCGTCAAAAGCAAATACCACTGCTGGTAAAGGTGAACAGGCATGAGGCATCCGATCAAAATAATCGAAGGTTAACAAAGTTTGAATAAACTCAGAATTCCCATCCTTATTAATATCTTCTATCACCATACCATATCCAACCGGATATTTTTGACTATCATAAAGAATGGATATCGGAGAAGTAAGCTCAATAATCCAATCGCTCCAGCAACAATGGGCACCGCCAGAAAACTGCTCAACAACCAATTGTTTATCCCGGTTAACAATGAAAGGGTAAAGACCGAATATAGTCATATCTTCAAGATAACCGTTTTCAAATCGCATAATCACTTCATTGTTTTTTTTCAGTACAGCACTCCATTGTTCATCTTGGGGTCCAGGGATTTTCTCTATAGTATAATCATCCAAGGAAAGTGATTTGGTATTATTAAATATTTTATCGAGTGTATTGATTTCCTGTCCAAAAACCATTTCTCCCCAGAATCCCATAGCAGTATAAAGAAAAAAAATAGTTATCAATATAAATAAGGATTTTTTCATTTACTCACACCTTATTATTTCTTGCCCTTTTTAGCTTGGTTTAGCCAATATTGGGCATTTTTGTCTTGGGGTTGCAAGGTCAGATATTTTTCCAAACTTCTCACAGCGGCAGCATAGTCCTCATTTTTCAAATGACTTATCCCGAGCCAATAATAAGCGACCTCTAAACTGGGATTTTCTCTAATTGCGGCTTCAAAAAGTTGAATAGCAGGTAGATGTTGATTTTGAAGATAGGCGTTTTGGGCTTGTTCATATATTTCCCAGGCTTCTTTTCCGTATAATTTCCAATTTTGCATTTTGTTGAGGAAATATTGAGCTTGGGCATTACTTGGATCAAGTTGAATTACCTTTCTCCAAGCCCAAATGGCTTCATCAACCATGTTATTCTCCTGATAGGTTCGAGCTAACCAATACCATGCTTTAGCAAAATCCGGTTTAGATGAAGTTGCGTCAATAAAAAATTGAATAGCATCACCATAGCGACCGGCTTGGTAAAGGTTGTATCCTTGATCAAACATGGTTTGAGCGTAACCTTCAACTGTGTTCTGATCTCCATAATCTATTTCAACTGTATCAAGAGCATAACCCAATCCGGAGAAAATAAAAAACAACAAGAATATACTTAACACAAAGCACCTACCAACATTCCTGTTCATGATAATTAATCTCCTTTCGAAAGGTATCTTATTGACATATTAACATATTTTATAGCTTTGAAACAAAAAACTACATTTTTATGTATTTATTTCAAATGATTAAACTTAGTTAGTCTTTTGATTTTATTAACCATTTTCTTTTTACTTTGTTCCGGAGAGAATGGTTTAGATCAATTCTTATTTTTATATGATTTAAGAAAAGATAATAGAAAAAATTTAACTTGACTTATAGAAAAAATTGAATATGATTTGAATTTGAATGTTTCTATAAAAATGTTATTATAAAAGTTGTTTATTAGCATAGGAGGTCATCTGAATGAAAAGGAATTATTGGATAGTTCTGGTTGTTTCAGTTTTATTACTAACTCTTACCCTGTCTGGATGTTTATGGAAGGCTCTCAGCAGTGGTTCGGGTAGCTCAACACCAACCCCATCACCGACAGCAACACCAAAACCCTCACCAACTCCAACTCCATGCACTACTTGTCCAACTCCAACTCCATGCAATACTTGTAATCCATGCACTACTTGTCCAACTCCAACTCCAACCTGTACAACCTGTCCAACTCCATGCAATACTTGTCCAACTCCAACTCCATGCAATACTTGTAATCCATGCACTACTTGTCCAACTCCAACTCCAACCTGTGGGCCTTGTCAGTTATAATACATGTACTTTATAT
>Ga0334889_1003499_pt1 | contig 15382 bp, 6 predicted proteins | sample GraSluR1_MG_2_FD_207222 | JGI IMG/M metagenome (GOLD analysis project Ga0334889, IMG submission 207222) | Sludge microbial communities from methane-producing bioreactor in Wageningen University, Netherlands - Granular Sludge_8_08-R1 | ecosystem: Engineered > Bioreactor > Anaerobic > Unclassified ... | reverse complement strand
TATCCAATTATTGGTTTACTGGTCTAAATCAGGGCGATGCATATAATATAGCCTATGGCACAGGATTCACTGATGCTAACACAAAATTGAGAATTACCACAGCCGGCAACGTCGGTATCGGAACGACAGCCCCCTCATACACTCTCGATGTTTCCGGAACCGGACGTTTCACCGGACAGGTAACGATTCCTGTAACACCTACAGCCAATGCCCATGCGGCTTCGAAACAGTATGTCGATGGCCTTATCGGCGGCGGTGTCGGCACCGGAACAAACGGCCAGACCCTCCGTCATAACGGAACCTCATGGATAGCTAATAGCATAATATACAATAATGGAACTAATGTCGGTATTGGAACTATAACACCTGGAATAAAATTAGATGTGCAAACACCGGGCTATGGTCTTCCAGCTAGTTCGGGTAGCGCACAAACATATGGAGGTTTGCGAGTAAGTCCTCCAAGTGCAAGCGGAAATGTCGTTCTTGACATGGGGACAGCAGGCTCTACTGGTGCTTGGTTACAAACAACACTTAGAACAGATTTAGCAAATACTTATCCTTTATTGCTAAATCCGAACGGTGGCAACGTCGGTATCGGAACATCAGGCCCCGCTCAAAAACTCCATGTCGATGGCGATGTCAATGTCTCGTCGGGATATGGTTACAGAATAAACAACACAGCCACCGCAGGGCAATATCTTCGCGGAAACGGGACTCGGTTCGTGTCCTCGACTATTCAAGCAAGTGATTTACCCAGCCACAGCCACTCGAATCTCACGTTCAATAATGCCGGTAGCGGTGATGCCTCGGGAACAATATATAATGGTAGCACGGCAAGAACGATATCTTACAACACTATCGGTGCGGCTTCTTCATCACATAGCCACGCCAACCTGACCGCAGGAACAGGCCTTACTGGATCGACCTATAACGGAAGCACGGCTTATACATGGTCACTTACAGCCATCAGCGCCGGCTCGAGTTCACAAGGTGCGCTGTATTATAACGGCACAACTCGATCCGCCGGAAGACTTTATGGCGGAACAACCGCTCCTTCAAGCACAACAAGGCTTAACTACGACGGCTATTTCTACGCAACTCAGCTCTACGACAACGGCAACAGAGTCCTTACCGATGGCGGCAACGGCCAATGGGTAGATTATGGAACCTATATCTCCCCACGTATCAACGGTATCGTTAGAACTACTATCAAGCTCTACGATTCCGCAAAACTCGATGTTGCCAAGGTTGACCCGGTTATCGAAATAGAGGGTGGTAAATACGCCACCTATAGCTGGGACGGCATTGGCATCCGCACAGATGTTGTTGGTGTCGGCGAGCTGAACAAAGGCGAATTCCGCGTCGATATTTCAAAGCAACCCAAAGCCTCAGATCTTTGGCTATTTTACCACGCTGTCGCGGAGACCTCGATTATACCTTTCGTTACACCTCAAGACCCTGTTATCCTCATGGCGCGCATGGAAGGTTCAGAATTCGTCGTCAGGTCGATTTCCGGCGAGGAAAATGCCAGATTCAGCTATCGCCTTTCCGGAAAACGGGTCGATATGGTCGGACCGGCAGAGGAAATAAATGTCCGTGAAGACGACGCTACTTCTCATATCATTGTCGATGAATACGACAAAAATGGCGGAAGAATTAAGAAATAACTAACCAGCGAAAAAAGAGTGGGGAATATTCCCCGCTCTGTAAAATGGAGATGAAAAACTACGAAAAGCGATTTAGTAAAAAATAAAGAACTTCCGAATAGTTTTTGCACATTCGGCAAAAAAGAAAGGACTTGTTGTGAGAAATGTTTCGTTTAAAAAGGCTTTGATGGTGATAATCTATGTAGCCGTCTTGGTTTCATCCCTTTCGGGCATGTCATATTTCTATATCGAAGTCGAAGGTTCTCCTTCCACGACGCATGTTCAAGGACAACCACAAGTTGTTAAGGCCGATTGTGCGCCTTTGGGGCGTATCGACATTATCTACTATGCAGATTTAGATTCCAGCGGAACGGTCGAAGACGGCGAGCCAATTGTCTTCATGATAAACTATGCGGACAATAACGCGGATTTTCCTGCGGATAACGACCTAACCGAGGGCATTATCGAGTTCGATTGGCCGTTGAATATGCCGCCGGGGCATTATGTCGTCCGCGGAGTCGAAGATACTGATGTTCTTGAGTTCCCCTATGTTGTTTCGGTCCCAGACCCTCTCTTCGGCTCGATTTCCGGAAGAATTTCCCTCGAAGCCATAACTCCACCCGATGATAGACTCGCCAACTATCCTTTCCTAATCGGCATGATGTCCCCAACGGTGTTCATGTATGCCATCACCGACGAATGGGGCGATTACAGCGTGAACTGGCCGGGGCCGGAAGGCACGGTCTTTGCCCTTTTTATGGCCTCGATACCGGGTTATGAAACCCCGGATATGCCCACCTTCTATGTTGACGGCCATGTCTCAGGGTTCGACGTCGAATTCAGATTAGGTTCGAGACTCGAAAATCTCACGATGCTTGTTGACGACGTGGAAACCTCCTCCCAAACGCAGGGGCAAACTTATGGTTTTGCAATGGATTGCGTCGAATATTCGTCGATTAATATCGAGTTTTTCGTCGATACCGACGGCGACGGCCTCATTGGAGGGGAGGACTGGAGTTTCTTCGGACGCGGCTTCGATGTTAATGATAACGGCTGGACAGACGAATGGTTTCGCGACCAAGACGATGATTTAGGCAGTATATACGTAACACCGAATTTCCACCTTCCTCCCGGCGATTATATTCTGGTTGCGACTGATTATACAACCTATCTCGAATTTCCCTTCTCCGTTTCCCCGCCGCCAATAATAACAACAGGAGTTTCCGGAAGAATAACCCTCGAAACAATTACACCTCCCGACGATATACTCAGCGAATTAGTCTTCTATATCACAGCTTCCGACAGAAGGGTTACCTATTACTCCTTCGTGGATGACATGGGCGATTTCTCGTGCACTTGGGCGGATGGGGAGGATTTCGTGTCCATCGGAATTAAAGAACCTTACCCAAGTCCCGAATGGGATTTCTCAAGCGCAACCTTCGATTTTTATCTCGACAGTTTGGTTACGGATTTAAGTTTCTTCATTAATTATATTGCATATGAAGACTCTATTCACGTGATTTTCGAGCAGGACACAGGCATCTGGGAAATAGGACGGCACGAGATTGTCGCATATTATATCGACCCAATATCACACGCATTGATCGACATGGTATTGTTCCCCGATTCTGGGGAAATATACATTCCGGTGCGCTCATACGAGTGCGGGATAATCTTTGGGGGCTCCTATCCCGAGTTCGTCGATCATAATTTCATTTCGCCATATGACACTCTTTGGATTACCCCCACGTCGTTTCCGCCGAGTTACTATCTGTTTGCGAGCCAATGTTGTTACCATTTCAAGCTTAAGCTCGACGGATTCCCTGTCGATTTTGTCCCACCGGGCGGAATCGAGTATCATCTATATGGCGAAGGCCCGGCTGGACAGCAATACTATTCTCAAGCGACTATGTTCGTTCAATTCGACGGCACAGAATATGTCGTTTCCGGCGGAAGAGAACTTTGTCCTGCGACATGGACGGCGATAATCCCCGACACACTTCCAAGCGACTATATTCCCGAGGTTAGCGAGACATCTTTCGTTATTCCACGTGTCGATTCATGGCCGCACATGCTCATTGTCATCCCTGTTCACCTCGAAAACATAGAGGAGTCGGAACTTCCAAAAGGGATTAATCTCAGTATGCATCCGAATCCCTTCAACAGCGTCGCGAATATTGATTTCAGAGTAGAAACCTCAGGAGCTGTTTCTTTGGAGATATACAATATCGCCGGTAAAAGGGTAGCAACGCTTTTCGAGGACAATCTTCCAGAAGGGACATACAGAGTCAGATGGGACACCAAAACAAATATCGGTGAAGACCTCCCAAGTGGGATATATCTCTTCAGATTAAACACAATCGCCGGTTCAAAGATAACAAAAGGAATGTATCTAAAATAAGCAAGACAAGCCCTCCCCAAAAAAGGGGGGGGCTGTAAAAAAAGTTAATTATGAATGTCTTCACGAAATACGCCATAGTAACCATTCTTCTGGGAATTGCCGCTCTTACTTCGAGTGCCGCCGTCCACAGCTTCAGAATACTCGTTGACTCTGCGGAGGTTGACACAATCATCCAAGGAACCCCCTATTTCCTCGAAATAATTTGCGATCCCGGCGATACTTTCGCCTCGGCCATTATTGTGGATACCGATTTGGACGGAGAGATTTCCACGGACGATTTCGTGCTGACCAATGGCATAACATGGGACAACATCACCCCCCACATAGGCGGAATGGAACCTTTGGAGACCGATCTCGACACAAGCTGGGGAAGACTTCTAATAATGATGCCGATTTCCCTCTCGCCGTGCCGAATTTTCTTTGTAATCATCCACGGCGCGGACTCGACAATACGTTCATTTTACCAAGCGCCTCCAGACCCAGTGTTATACAGTGTTTCGGGAAAAGTGGAGCTCGAAGGTCTCGCTTCACCCGATACATTATATAAATATGTTTCCCTATTCACCTTCAATTCAAGTGTCGGAATGATGGTTACTCTTGTCGATTCAACAGGAAACTATTCGACGAATTGGCCTTTTCCCCCCGAAACTGCAATAGTGAGCATAAACATCCTCGGAAGTTTTGAGGGATATCGAGACCAAAGAGAATATTTCAGCTATGAATTAGGTTACGATTTGCTGGATAATCCGGAGACAACACTTTTTATCGACGGTCATCTCACAGATGTAGATTTCTATATCCCCCTTTGGATTCCGGACACCGGAAGAGTATATGGGGAAATCCATTCTTCCGACGGCGAACCGGTAAACGCCGAATCTCTTCTTGTTGTCGAGAATATTCGACTTGTGCGAGCAGGTCCTGAGCCGGAAGAATACATATACGAATCCGATACTTTCTATGTCGATGTCGTTGAGTGCGAATTCGATTTGAAAGTGCCAATGGGCAGATCGAGATGGGACGGTATTATTGGAAGCTACTGGATATCGGAACATCACCTGCCCGAAGGCTATATGAGAAAGAATAGGGACTTTGCCAACCACTTCAACACATCTCTCGACGACCCTGTTTTTGAGCTGACAGACACAATTTACGCTTTCAATTCAACATCTTGGGTGTCTTATTATTCCTTCCTTAGCGGATATGACAGTGTCAAAACAAAGATTTTTGACCATAACCTATATACAACCGCCCTTCTCCACCGCGATTCTCTTGTTGAGATACCCTTTTATAAATATCCCGGCGGAAGTCTTCTTATTGGCTCCGAGCCGGAAAGCCCGATATCATATCCCGACGATGTCGCGCTCCTTGACCTATATGGATTACCTTCAGCTCTCTTAGGAGGAGACACTTTAACACTTCAGCTTGTGCAATTGGACGCCAATCTGGCCTGCTCTTGTTTTTGTCCCGAAGGGGAGTTGGTTTCCTTCGAAAATCAGAATCTAAGGATAAATGTGTATGAATCGGGCTTTCTAAAAAGTGTCGAAATCATAGACGGAGCGATGGAAACACATGTCCTCGCCGGAAAACATTATGGTTTATGGATGACCGGTTATTTTCCCGGATGGATGTCGCAGTTTTACAAGGTTGAAAGATTCGATCCGGGAGAAAACTATCTGAGATGGGATTTCTATCCCCTCGATACAACCTTCTATCTCTATGTCGAGGTTGCAGTCGAATCCCCTGCAGACGACAGCTTCGGTGTTATGGTCTATTCCCCCGATCACCTTTCGGAATCTTTTGAAACGCAGAGGTTTATGACAAATCGGTGGGAAAAAGTTAAAATGCCGGGGAATTTCTTCACACCATGCAATATCGAGATAGGGCATAAAGAAATGCCGGAAGGCTCAAGTTTTTATCGATTGATAGAAAACAACGGCAATATATCAGTCAACCCCGGCGACAGCATAAGGCTTTTCGCCGAGTTACCTATCGACACCTTCGTGCTCGATCTGACTTACGATCCGGCAGATACGCATAGTCGTCAACCCAACTATCTGAATAATTTCTACATGGATTATTTCGATATTGAAGACTCCTCTTTGGTCTTCAGACTGAAACTTTCATCGACTGAACATGTTCTCTCGAAACAACTTCCAATTTTCGAACGCCGGTTGCTTTTTAATATTACACCAATAAGCAGACACTTCAGAAAACACGAGTTCATTGCAAATCATGATCAACATATAATTGTCGGAGGTCCCTACCGGCCGGACAGGATTACAAAATATCTGAACTACGGCTCGGGCGAAATGCTTATGACCCTCGACGGATATCCAGCGGAATATCTCGGCTCGGATACCCTTTGGCTTCCGCACGGCGATTTCTCATGTGTTGAAATACCAGATTATCCCACTCATAACTATATCGCGGATTTGATATTCTTCAAAACCTACCCAATGCAACACCCCTATGGCGACGGTTCGGTGATGTCTTTCCACGATGTCTGCGACGGTCAGTGGACGGTGCACCTTCCAGACAGCTTCCCCGGCGGGTTTGTGCCGACAGTTACCGAAACGAGTTTTTTCTGCGCCGATATCGCCTCTTACCCCGACGAATGGCAGGAATTCCCAATCAGAATTCCGGTCATAAGACCCCCCGGAATTACCGGAAGAATTAGTCGGGATAATACATTCTTCTCCGCGAACCAGATGGTGGTGGATATCATCGACGCTTCGGGAACGGTAGTTTTAACCAAAACTCCATGGCAGGTGCATCCATGGGGAACCGAGGCGGTTTATATCGAGTATTTCTCAAAAGAGGGCGAAATTCCCCACGGCGATTACAAAACCGTGCTTCATTATTTAGGATGGGATCCCGCTTTTGTCTTCATATATCCAGACACGGTCTATTTCAGCTATCACGGCGGAAGCGTGGAGATAGAACCTTTCTACATCGGTTTCCGAAGAAGCAATGCGAAAATTACGGTCGTCGGGTTGGAAGACAGTCTCCGAGAGGGGGCGTATTTCAGGCTTACACCCCTCGAAGGCACTCATCCGATGATAGATGCCCCATTTTACGCAATTAACGCGGAATTTCCCTTCCCCGACGGCGCAGACACTGCGGTTATCCCTCTCCCCGAAAGGACATGGGTAATAACCCCCCTCACCGAATCCGGACTAATTCCCACACCGCCGGTCGCTACTCTGAATGTTCCAATCGGCGGAACTTCAGGGGATTTCCGGCTGAATTTCGATTATTCCGGATACGAGAACAGCGGGGCAATCGCAGGAAGAATTATCACCGACTCGACATCGGTTGATCCATATCCGATTGATAGCCTCAAAATAAAAATCCTTTCATCTTCTGGAGCTACTTTGCTCAGAGAGGTTACTCCGAATTCGGAGGGATACTTCATCGCCGAAAACCTGCTTTCACCGTCGATGTTAACTGTTCAAATAACCAGCGACAGCGAAAGGCCGCTCTTCGCCGAGAAAAAAGAATTTGCAGTCAGTGTCGCCACTGGAGATACTACACACGTGGGGAATATCTTCATTGCCGATGGTGACATTAGAGCGAGGATAAGATTCCGTGGCCTTAATACGCTTCAGCTGGCGACTTTTTCCCAAATTCGAGCATACCCGCTCGAAAACGAATGGATGGCTGATACTGTCTATCTAAACTTCAGCTCTGGCGCATCGACAGATACTTTCCGGCTATGCTCCGGAAGATGGCAGATTTTCTCTCCACGAGTTCCGGGGGCATATTTACTCCCAGAATTCTATGATACTCTTATGATTGAATCTTCTGTGTATTACGACCTCGAATTTATTTATCCGGAAGGTCTCAAAGAAAATGAATTCCCGCGAGAATTCGATTTCTCGGCTTTTCCGAATCCCTTCAACGATGCCGTTGTTTTCAAAATTTCACTGCCGGAAGACTCACAGGTGCTCATCGAGATTTTCGACATGTCAGGCCGCAAAGTGAATCATATAAATACGCAATTCAAAGCGGGTATTCATAGGTTGATATGGAATGCAAAAGGCTACGGCGGCGCAGATCTTAATTCCGGCGTGTATTTATATCGAGTCGAAACCTACAAAGAAACACGCACCGCAAAGGGAGTTTATCTCAAATAGGGCTGTTACTATGAACTTAGTTATACTGACATATATTCGCACGCACACACAATCAGATTACGCGCATTATAACCTGGAGTTAAAATGAAATATAAAAAAATAGTCCTATGTCTAAGCATGGTTATCGCATCGATATCCATTTTCGGGGTTATAGGCTCAGCTTTTGCTGATCCCTGCCCCTGCTCTCAGGTTAAAAATGATCTATTAGTTACAGCGGCTGACATTCCGGACGCCACCTATAAGAACCCCGCAGAGTTACTTCCGGCACCTCAGATATTCTTCGATAGTAATCTCGCCGGAGACGGAGGCGCAAACCTCGTAGGCGGGAACCAAGCTCCGCCGACAGTAGATGAGATGCTAAACGGCATCGAATCCGAATTCAAGCTTTACAAAAATGCACTCGAAAGGGAAGATTTCGATGGTGCACTTCTTCTCAAAGATAGCATCAACCTAAAATTCAGCATATTGCATGCTCAAAATATCGATTGCTCCAAATTTGAAGATGATATCGCCCTTCTCGGCGACGAAAGGGTCTGGAAACTCGAGATGGAGCGCTGGGAAAAACAGCACAGCCAAAAGACCGACAAACCCGAAGATGAAGGTTGCTCCTCTTGTCCGTCAAAAACGAATCAGAATATCCCCGAAGAACCGCCAGAGTTCACAGATGAAGAGCTTGAAAGAATTGCTCAGGAACATAGCCTTATCATTTCCGAAGCTCCCGAACAGAGAACCACAAACCGCGACATCCGCGAATACTCCGAAGAAATCGAGCACAGACTCGGCAAATTCGACCTGCCCAAACCCCAGATTTCTCAGGCCGCGCTGGACAGCTTCGCGGAATATGTTCTCGAAGACCCGATTGTCGATTCGGTCATTATCGTAAACAATGAAGGCTTTAATATTTTTATTTCGCGCGAGAGTATAATCGAAAATTTCGGAGAAGACAAGCTTGCCGAATTCGAAGCGAAAAGGGGCGATTACCCCGGATATGTTTACCAAAAAGCAAAGGGCCCGGGCTTCATGGAGCACATTCAGCTCGATCCCGAATTTATCGAAGAAAGGACGAGACTCGCGGATGAGCATTTCTACATCGATCGCGACCCCGCGACAGAGGTGCTGGAATTAAGAACTGATGATGCCCGCCATTTTAGAAATCCGGACGGCTCGATGACCGCGGTTTACAGAGCGGCAAGGCCTTCTACGAGAGGCCCTATGGAACCGATGGACACGCAAATATATAGCGGACCCCCATATGCAAACTCCTATGATTATGCTTCGAATAGCGGATTGTTCTCCTGTTGGTATTCCCACGCTGTCTATTGGTCGTCATATAACATGGGCGCATCCGCATATTATGAATACGGCTACGGGGGATATTATTATTGGAATTGCGCCATCGGGCCGGAAACTGACCAATGTTATGAATTCTATCGTTCATCTTGGGAATGGTATCTTTCCGGAATTCCAATTTACTCGAACATTACGAGCACTTACATTAATATGTATGTTTTGTCATATAATATGGCAGAATTCAACACAAGCAACCTATATGTATCCCTTTACAACATGGCAAGGCGTTTCGGAGTCGAGGGAATGAATGCCTCCCAGCATTGGACCGATTGCGGCGACGGCAATCGATACATATATTCGTTATATCTTTATACCGGACAAGGATATACGGGAGACCAAAACCTTGGCGCAACATGTAACTCAGATGTCAGTGCTCGTGTTAACGGAGACAGAACTTTCGGAATCGGCGCGCGATACTACACTACTGAAAGTTCCGCCGATAGAGGCGTTTTGGTCGATGGTGATTTCGTATATCTAACGGTGAATTATAACCCGCCCTCTCCCGATGGTTGCAACTGTGCAACTGACGGGAGGACTTACAACACGTATGTGGGGGGTCTTTCCTCAAATTATTGGTGGGAGCACACAAGTAGCCTTCTCGGACCGAGCACCTGCAGATGGTATTATATATATTTATATTCTGGTAGCGAATACAATTTCACAACCGTTCGAGGAGTGAGTCCAAACTCCAATGCCGATTTCGACACATACCTCAGATTGTATGACTACAATACATGTGTTCAGGTTGACTACAATGATGATCAATGGGCGTATCCTCCCGGGCATTCTTTTCTATCCTATTGCCCGACTACTAGTGGCTGGTATCTTCTTAGTGTTGGCGGATACGGCTCTAGTTATGGCAACTACACCCTCGGGATTGCAAGATTCACTTTATATGGCGCTCCTACCAGCGTTACTGTAAGCCCATCGTCGATATGTCTCGGGGGTTCCGTGTCGATAACCTCGAATGGTGGTTACGGCGGAGGCAACTACATAACATATGGCTTTCCGGGAACCTGCGGAACATTCATCGGGTGGAACTATATATCTTCATGGACACCTCCCTCGACTGGAACCTACACAATCTGGACGGAGCGTCGAAACAGCGGGGATTATTACGGTCAGTCTTGTTTGTTTGGAAGCAATATGGGCTCCGGCGGCGCGAAATCGACCACACTTACAGTGGTTGCACAACCAACCCCTCCAACCAGCGCTACACGAACCCCTACCGATGCAACAGTATGTGTCGGAGCACTACTCCAAATAACGGGAGCCTCCGGCGGGAATGCCGGGGTGGGATGTGTCTTCCAATACCGATTCCTTAGGGGCGGAATCGTTGTCCAAGATTGGAGCACTTCCAATAACTCATACATGACCACAAGCGCTGATGCCGGTTATACTATCTACGCCCAGCTTAGACGCTCTAATTGCCAAATGGGCACCGGTTGCAACGAATCTGCCGGAAGTGGAAATCTTGCGCAATGGAATGTCGTCAACGACCCAACAATATCCATCTCCGGCGGGACAACCGTCTGCTGGGGCTCGACTGACACTCTAAGCTCCTCTGTAAGTGGCGGAACAGGGACATTCTATTACCAATGGCAGTATTACGATGGAAGCAATTGGCAAAACATCTCCGGTGCGACCGGTTCGACATATGCCGCAAACCCGAGCACATATGGCGCGAGCACTCAATACCGATGTATTCTCACTTGTTCCGGCAATGGTTGCGACGGTGCAACATCGAATATACTAACAGTGAATCTATACAATAACGGTTATGCCGTTGGTTATTGGATAGGAAACTATTCTTCAGATTGGGCTGATTGCCGAAATTGGGGAAAGGGGAGAGTCCCGAATGGCTTTGGAGCCATAGTGCAACATATCTCCACTTACGATCCAATAATATCATCTGCAGTTCCAAGCATAACAACTTTGACCCTTCAAACAAATGGATACTTAAGAATAAACTCGGGAGGATCATTAACCACAACGAGCACCACAACTAATAACAGCGGATGTAATCTTACAATCTCCGGTGGCACACTGACAAGCACTGGAACATCTTTTAATAATTATGGTACGATGATAGTTAGCAGTGGAACTTGGTATGTTCCGAGCTATTTTTCTAATCAGAACGGATCCTTTAGTCAAAGTAATGGGACTATCTCTGGTTCGACAGTCAATTTCTATTTAGGCTATGGTGGTTCTACTAGTCTAACAGGTGGAACTATGTCTCTAACCGTTAGTAGCCAGTTTGGCACTGGCGGAGCAGGTAGTAACCCGATAACATCCAACTCCTCCCATTATCTCAGTTTGACCGCAAGTGGTAGTCCAACATGGTGGAATAGAAGTTCCTCAGACAATATCAACTGGGGGAACGTTACATTAAGCGGCCCATGGATTACAGCTTCTGATGGAACTTATCAAAGACGCCTAAAAAGTTCCGGTTATTTTACTATAAATAGCGGCGCATCTTTAGATTTTCAAACCGGCGGACAAGGAATAGACGCCACAGGAACCCTTACAGTTAACGGACTTCTTACTCTAAATAGCGCTAGCGATATGATAGATGCAAATGGTGCGATATCCATTGGTAGCTCAGGCCATATAAATAGTTCTGCCGCAAATCTCATATATTGTGCCGGAAACTGGACAAATAGCGGAACATTCACACATGGAAATAATACGGTATATTTTGACGGCGGCTCCGCAACTATTACAACCGGCGGATCGGGTGCCGGTAAACGGTTCTATAACCTCAACATCACCGGCGGAACAAAAACCCAAAACGGAGCCATGGGAATCGATAACGACATTAACATCACCGGCACACTCGCACAAGGCGCTAATGAAATCTACGTTACGAGAAATTGGAACAGCGCCTCAGGATCGGTTACAAGCGTAAGCACAAGCTCGAATACCTATTGTAACGGCTCGGTCAGCGGCACAATTACCTCCGGAGGCAATTACCATTTCGGCTACCTCCAAATTTCAAAAAGCAGTGCAAGCTATGGAATGACACTTATCGGCAATGTTCGTTGCACTCATCTCATAAACAACACGGGTTTTTACGACATAAACTCTCGAACACAAACAAACGATGGCGTTTATTACGGCCATGCCAACAGCCAGCTTCGTATGTCCACCGGAATCATGTATGTCAACGGAACATCGACAGGGTTTACATACCCCTCTTTCTATATGGCAAGCGGCGCAACGGAAAACATCACAGGTGGAAATATCTACATATCGGGTTATGGCAACAGCTACCGTGCGATGATGGTCAATGGCAGTTTTGCGCCCTCCGGAGGAACTGTTCATTTTACCGGCGGAACCTCGGTTGGCATCGCCGGAACAGGAACCTTGAATTTCTACAACCTTCGAATAGCCAAAACAAGCACAGCTGTTGTGAACCTCGAAAGGTCCTTCAACGTGATAGGCGAATACGACGCCTCCGCAACCACTGCCTCGGATGGAACATCCGGCGGAGTCGTTCCGGGAGGCTACGAGATTAATTTCTAAGTCTCCAAACTCACCATTCGGAATCGAAAATTTACGCGGGATTAATCCCCCCCTTCCCCCCTTTCACAAGGGGGGAGGAAGAGTTTTGAAGTCCCCCTTGTCAAAGGGGGATTTAGGGGGATTAAATCGCGGCACAATCATCAATCCCCCCCCCGACGGGCTCAAGCGCCAACCCCCCTTTCACAAGGGGGGAGGAGTCTTGAAGTCCCCCTTGTTAAAGGGGGATTTAGGGGGATTCTTCAATGGGGATTTAGGGGGATTCGCCGTAGGGGAGGGTCTTAGACCCTCCCGCTTCAACGCCGCCTCGGTCGTATTCCCCGCCGGCGCGCGGACAGGTCTCAGACCTGTCCCTACAGAATTCCCAGGCAAGGGCCTATTCAGCAACGCCACCCCCGTAGCGGAGGGTCTTTGTTGACTGTAGGGAAATCCCACGGATGCCCTCCCGCACCGCCATTTCTCGAAATTGCATGAAAAGTTTGGCAATCAGCCAAAGGAATTTCGCGGATGGTCATACCCATTTCATCGTCATTGGCAGGTATTTTACGAACAGCCACAGCCTTTTCGCGAACAACGGCAGACCTTTCGCCATCGACAACAGAAATTTCGTGAACAACGGCAACAATTTGGTTGTCGGCCATAGCCTTTTCGCCAACAGCCACGGACTTTTCGCCGACAACGATAAGATTTTTGTGAACATCGTGAGACTTTTCGCTGTCATGGAAAGAACTTTTTTGTCCGTCAAGAGTCTTTTTGCCGTCATGGAAAGAACTTTTTTGTTTGTCAAGAGTCCTTTCGCCATCGGCCACAGGAATTTAAAAAGTCTGGCGATGTCGGCGGAAATTCCGTCGTGTAACCAAAAAATTCAGGAGGGAAACACAAAATGATCATCAACAACAACATCTCGAACGACGATTACACCACCCGCGCCGAGCGGATTCAGCTATTGTCCGACAATATCGACACCTTTGCCGTCGAGATCGGCGTTTCGGGTGCGAGACTTGCCGACGCCCAGAACGCAGACGCGCAATGGGAGGACGTTTGCGCCAAATGTGTTGTCGAGTCCGGCCAAAAGGATGAGGCATACGAGACTTTTCATGAGGCGATGCAGATGAATATGCGGTTTATGCCGAGGACTTCTATAACGCACTCACTTCGTTTTTGCGAGAAAAAGCTTGCAGACTCCGAAAACTTGATTACAATCGTAATACAAGGAAAATACATTTAGACTTTTTGGAAGGCGATTCCGAGAAAGGGGACACAAATGAGAGATCTTGTGATTACTTTGGTAGTTATCGTTGCGAGCTTATGTAACGCACAGCTCTGCCTCGAAGTTCACAACTACGGTATCTCCGCGCGGGTGGGTACCACCATAGGCTTTTTTGGTGTGGGAACGAACCCGGGCGGCAGTAGCCTAACCTGGGATTTCGTGCCGGTAGTATCTGGAGTTGGCAACTCGCATTTCATAGTTCGAGTCGATGGCGAAACTTACGGCTTGGCTTTTGAAGGGTTAGAGGGATCTTTCATTCCGCCGATAACTTCCACGTTAGAACCATATCATGATACCGGGTTCCCATCGCTAATAGCCGCGAGCAACACTATTCATAATAAATGGAACTTGCCGGAGGGTATAACACTCAACCAATACTTCATGCCACACAGTTTGGACGATTCTCTGGGGTTGATACAGGTGCGCTATGTCATTCGCAACGACGATGATTTCGACCACACAATCGGGCTCGAACACAAATGGGATGTCAATATTAACGGACTGGACGACGCGCGCATTGCAAGTCCGGCATCACCCTATGTTGACACAAATTCGGTCTTCACCCCTGCGGATATGCCGCCATATATCCTGATTCCGGATGATCCGGCTACTCCAACGCTGGTAGGCGTTATGGTCGTCGATGCTTTCGACGCCACCTGCCCCGATTTCTTCGCCTATGGTGAAGAAATGGAGATAATAGCTTCCAATTTCAGCCTCGATTCGACTTTCGCCGGGCCCCTTTATTCCCTCTCCGCGGCACTTATACGTTGGGATGATGTGATCGTCCCATCCGGTGGAGATTTGGAGCTTATCACCTACTACGGCATCGGCTACGATTACGCTTCGATAGAGGAATTCTCCGCCCGCCCGGGCGATTTCGCCATCTCCGCCCACCCAAATCCCTTCAATTCCGCGGTAACCATCGCCATCGACGGCGTAGGGGACGGGTCTCCCGTCCCGTTCGACGTGGAGATTTACGATGTAAATGGCAGAATGGTTGAAGGCGGAACCGTAGGGGCGTATTGCATACGCCCGTTCGACGGGTCAACGCGGTTGA
>Ga0334889_1003497_pt1 | contig 15387 bp, 7 predicted proteins | sample GraSluR1_MG_2_FD_207222 | JGI IMG/M metagenome (GOLD analysis project Ga0334889, IMG submission 207222) | Sludge microbial communities from methane-producing bioreactor in Wageningen University, Netherlands - Granular Sludge_8_08-R1 | ecosystem: Engineered > Bioreactor > Anaerobic > Unclassified ... | reverse complement strand
CATCCCGGGTCCGGAGATCGGGTTCCAGATCGTCGCCGCCCCGGGGACAGGGCTCGCGGCTGGCTTTGAACCCGATCCTTGACAGTGGTGCCTGTCCGTGCTGCCAGAGTGGTTCGTACCGGCGGCACGATGCAATTCCTTTGTTTACGGTGATGTATGAACCTTACAGCGTACAGGAGTTGCTCGAGACGATGTTCGATTAGCGGGATCTGAGTCTGGCGAACATTCACAACCTGCTGCGGCGGGCGGTGGACCGGGCGGCCAAACGGGCACTCCAGCTCGGACGCGATACGGGCACGCCCACGTACGTGCCGGAAGACGGCGAGATCGCGGACCCGACCGAACGCTGCCGTCACAAGGGCCGGCGCGGACGACTCCAAGACGAGGCCGAGGGAACCTTGGCGACTGAACGCAAGAAGACGCTGACCATTCATGGAGCCGTGGGCGGTTCCGCTCTCCTGATCGCCAGACTGAAGTCCCAGCCTGCGGCAATGGCGACAAAGTCGTTGCCCTCCGGGGGGGTGGCTCGCCCGTCCTCGTTGCGCCCCCACCCGACGATCGAGCCATCTGCCTTCAGGGCCAAACTGTGGCTACCGCCTGCGGCAATGGCGACAAAGTCGTTGCCCTCCGGGGGTGTGGCTGGCCCGAACCAGTTGTGGCCCCACCCGACGATCGAGCCATCTGCCTTCAGGGCCAGACTGTGGTTCCAGCCTGCGGCAATGGCGACAAAGTCGTTGCCGTCCGGGGCGGTGGCTTGCCCGTAGTAGTTCCAGCCCCAAGCGACGATCGAGCCATCGGCCTTCAGGGCCAGACTGTGGGCCGAGCCTGTGGCAATGGCGACAAAGCCGTTGCCGTCCGGGGGGCTGCTGCCCCAGCCCCAAGCGACGATCGAGCCATCGGCCTTCAGGGCCAGACTGTGGCCGGAGCCTGCGGCGATGGCGACAAAATCGTTGCCGTCCGGGGGGGTGGCTTGCCCGAGCCAGTTGCCGCCCCAACCGACGATCGAGCCATCGGCCTTCAGGGCAAGACTGTGGAAGCCGCCTGCGGCGATGGCGACGAAGTCGTTGCCGTCCGGGGGGGTGGCTTGCCCTACCCAAACGCCATCGTAATTCATGTTGCTGCCCCAACCGACCATCGAGCCATCGGCCTTCAGGGCCAGACTGTGCACCTCGCCTGCAGCGATGGCGACAAAGTCGTTGCCCTCCGGGGGGCTGGCTTGCCCGTCCTCGTTGCGCCCCCACCCGACGATCGAGCCATCGGCCTTCAGGGCCAGACTGTGGTTCCAGCCTGCGGCAATGGCGACAAAGTCGTTGCCGTCCGGGGGGGTGGCTTGCCCGGACTCGTTCCGGCCCCACCCGACCATCGAGCCATCGGCCTTCAGGGCCAGACTGTGCTCCCCGCCTACGGCAATGGCGACAAAGTCGTTGCCGTCCGGGGGTGTGGCTTGCCCGGCCCAGACAAAAGTTGGTTTAGTCCATTCAAGTACATGGTGGTTGGAGCCCCAACCGACCATCGAGCCATCGGCCTTCAGGGCCAGACTGTGGTTCCAGCCTGCGGCAATGGCGACAAAGTCGTTACCGTCCGGGGGTGTGGCTTGCCCGTAGTAGTTCCAGCCCCACCCGACAATCGAGCCATCGGCCTTCAGGGCCAGACTGTGCCGTGCGCCTGCGGCGATGGCGACAAAGTCGTTGCCGTCCGCCGGGGTGGCTTGCCCGTAGTAGTTGCTGCCCCACCCGACCATCGAGCCATCGGCCTTCAGGGCCAGACTGTGCTCGCCGCCTGCGGCGATGGCGACGAAGTCGTTGCCGTCCGGGGGCGTGGCTTGCCCGAACAACCAGTCGGCGCCCCACCCGACGATCGAGCCATCGGCCTTCAGGGCCAGACCGTGGCCACCGCCTGCGGCAATGGCGACAAAGTCGTTGCCGTCCGGCGGGGTGGCTTGCCCGGCCCAGTTGTCGCCCCAACCGACCATCGAGCCATCTGTCTTCAGGGCCAGACTGTGGCTCCCGCCTGCGGCGATGGCGATGAAAGGAGCGTTGAAGACGCTGCTGTCGATACGCTGCCAGCCCCAGCCGACGATTGACCCTTGGCCTGAAAGGGTCCGGGGATCGTTGGAATCCGGGGTTGCCGGGTACGGGGCAGGGTCCTCCGCGAGGTCCGCAGCCGCCGCCTGGCCTCGCACGACACAGAAATGGCCGGCCATCAGGATGGCGACAGTGCTGACCCATGCCGCCAGGACTCGGATGAAGCTTCTGTCAATAGCCATAGCGCCCCTCACTTTCTCGTTGTGCCTGCCGGCACCCCGGCAAAGCAGCCCAAGGATAGAGGACGAAGCCAAAGACATACCTTCCTGCCAATGGTGTATTGTAGATTCTCGGACTCAGACAAGCAAGGGGAAACATGTCCATTTTGCGGAGTTCAGAAACGGGGTTGTGTGGTCCGGACCAGCCACGTGCTCTATGGGGATGGCACGAAACAGGCCCGCCACCGGCAGCAGGAGATGACCGGCCGTCCCAAGGGGCCTGGCATGAGGTGGGACAAATCCAACGCGGAAGCAATGATGGCCCTGGTCGGCCTGCATCACGGCGGCCTGTGGGATACATACTGAAATCCCAGCGGGCAGTCGCATCAAGCTGCCGGGCTTTCTTGTCGCACAGGCGTTGCGCCCGGCACCTTTCAGCTCGGTCCTCAGCCCGCCGCTCGTTGCATCCGCCATTAGCCAATTCGCGCCGCCGTCCTGCGCGAGGATCACCTGTCCGGGTGCGCCGCCCTGGATCCAGACCAGGACGCTGAACGACCCTTCGGCCGGATTGAGAACAGATTCTGTGATGGCGCAGTCGTCCAGACCATCGAGCAACAGAGCTCCCCCCACCTGACCGGCGTCCGCCTGCCAAATGGGCTCCCCCACCAGCACAGCATCGTTGCCGGCGACTCGGTCCTTTGCGACAAGACCCTCCGCCTCATCCAGCGGCCAGTGTGCGATCAGGGTCCGATCGTCCACCTCTTTGCCAATGTAATCCGCAAGAGCGATGAGATCCTCCAGGTCGACAAGACCGTCGCCAAACGGAGGCGGAGCGATGTCACAAAGAGGATCGTCCAGACCCCAGGCCCCGGCCAGGATCAGAACGTCTTTGCCGTCAACATGCCCATCACCATTGAAGTCCGGCGGTGGCGGCACAAGGTCATATTCCTCCACCGTTGACATGCCCGTGGCCGGGTGGAAGTCCTGGGCGCCACCGATGGCATAGATTCTGCCGTTGACTGCACTGGTCGATAGACCAAGCCTTGCCGTCGGCATGGGAGCCCACCTGGTCCACGTGTCCGTAGCGGGATCATATACGTCCACTGATGAGAAGGTGGGCCCACCGAAGGTTCCGCCCCCGATGACATAGACTCTGCCACCTACTTCACTTGCGGCGGGCAGACTCCGTCCCGTAGGCATCGCGGCCCTTGGTGCCCAGGTATCCGTCGCGGGGTCATAGACTTCTACGGTTGAAAGACCAGGATTGTGTGTGCTGCCTGTGACCCCACCCATCACGTAAATCTTCCCGTTAGCCATGCACGCCGCAGCCAAGCCTCTCGGGGTCGGCATGCTGGCCTTCGTCTCCCACGTGTTCAGGGCGGGATCATAGACTTCCAGAGCCGATGGATTCTGGTCCGCCCCAGGGACTCCGGCCGTAACACCTCCGAAGGCATAGATCTTCCCATCTACCGCGCACGCACATAGGAACGTCCTTGGCGTTGGCATGTCCGCCATTCGCATCCATGTGTCCGTCGCCGGATCATACTCTTCCACCGTCCCAAGCGATGCCTGAGGAGTTGGTTCACCACCGATGGCATAGATCTTGCCATTGACCACTGCGGTGGCGAGCGCATTTCTTCTCGTTGGCATATCGGTCTTACGTGTCCAGGTGTCTGTGACAGGATCATACACCTCCACTATCGGCAGATAGGTCCCTTGAATCGATGTCGCACCGCCAATGGCATAAATCTTGCCATCCACAACACAGGTAGAAGGACAGAGCCTTGCCGTAGGTACATCGGCCTTCTTTGTCCAAACGCCCTCGGCCGCATAGCTCCTGGAAGCCATGCCCAGAAGCACTGTCAGCACCACGACCAAGAGCAGTGTAAGGAGAATCGCCTTCTTCATTGGACCGCCCTTTCAGAAGAACACGTGTTGTGTCAAAGCCGCCGTTTCATTTGGCATCAGGGTCTCACGGGTCGGTTATAGATGCGAATTTCATCCACGAGACCGGAGAAGAAAGTGCCGGGCGTCATGTCTTTGCCGCAGCCGATGTGCAGGCCGCTGGAGCATGGCGCCAGGGGCGTTTGCGCATCCTCGGCGACCAGCGTCTCGTCCACATACAGCGCCCGGGTCATCCCGTCCCATACAAATGCAACGCGGTGCCAGTTGCCGTCGGTGATCACGGCATCCGAAACCAGCGGTGGGATCGCCTTGCGGCCGGCCGCCGGCGCCAGCGCCGTCGTCAGGGTTCCCTGCGCCGCATCGATCGCGAGCCAGTCGGCGCCAGCAGCCTGCGAGACAATGACTTGGCCGGGAGCGCCGCCCTGGATCCAGGCCAGGACGCTGAACGGCCCTTTGGCCGGATCGAGCACGTGATCGGCGATGGCAAAGGTCGCCCCGTCGAACTCCAGCGCACCGTCAACCACTCCCGCCTCCGGCCACCAGAGCGGCGCGCCCGTCAACGTCGCGTCGTTGCCGCCAACACTCTCGTCGGCGATCCAGCCCTCTACCTCATCCAGGGGCCAGTGAGCGATGAGTGTCGGATCGGGCACTTCCTGCCCCCAGTAGCTCATCAAGACCTCCAGATCGGCCTCATCGACGATGCCGTCGCCCCAGGGCCCCGGACCGATATCGATCGCCGGGTCCTCCTGGCCCCAAGCTTCGATCAGGTGCAACAGATCGCGGATATCCACCACCCCGTTGCCGTTGAGGTCCACAACGGGCAGGATCGGTGCCCCGTGCAGGTCATAGCTGCCCAAGCCGCCCGCGCGGTCGGACGTGAAGTAGAGTGTTCGCATGTCGGCGGCAATGCCTGCCGAGCCTTCCCCCGCCGGGCTGTTGACTGCGGCGCCCAGATTGACCGGCAGAGGCCATGGATCGTCGGCGCTCTTCCGCGTGGTCATCCACAGGTCCCAAGATCCCATGCCGCCGGGACGGTTGGAGAGAAAGAACAGGGCCCGGCCGTCGGCCGAGAGAGCACACTCGCCCTCGACATTGCTGCTGTTGACGTTTGCACCCAGGTTCACGGCGGGATTCCACACATCCTCAGTGCTGGCCCGCGTGGACATCCACAGATCCCAACTGCCCATGCCGCCACCGCGCGTCGAGGTGAACACAAGGGTTAGGCCATCACCGCAGATCGTCGGGCTGAAATCGCGCTCGTTGCTGTTGACCGACGCCCCCAGGTTCACAGGCGGGCCCCAGGCAGCGGTGCGACTGGCCCGCGTGGTCATCCAGATGTCCGCGCCGCCGAGCCCGCCGGGTCGGGGCGAACTGGAATAGTCCCCGCTGAAGTACAGGGCCAGGCCGTCCGCCGACAGGCTGGGATAACAATCGGCGTAGGGACTGTTGACCGTCGGCCCGAGATTGACCGGTGCGCCCCATGGTTCCTGCGTGCTTTGACGTGTACTGCCCCAGAGGTCTGGGCCCCCCGAGCCCCCCGGCCGGTCCGAACTGAAGTACAACTCCAGGCCGTCGACCGACGTGCAGGTACCGAAATCACTCCAAGGACTGTTGACGATCAGTCCCAGGCTCCGCGCCGGGCCCAGAACAAAATCGGCCTTCGCGCCGCTGGCACCGGAAACCAGAATGCCCGCCAGCACAACCCAGTGAACCCACCTGAATCTGGCACGTTTCACTCGTCTCATTGTCCGTTTCCTCCAATGGGTGCCTGTGTTTCTGCCACCGCGGTGCATCGGACAAGATCGTCGCATTTTCCCGGCAAGTCCTACGGTTTCATGGGTCGGTTGTAGATGCGGACGTCGTCGATCAGACCGGTGAAGAAGGTGCCGGCCGTCTGGGCCTTGCCGCAGCCGATGTCATCGAGGAGCTGGCGGTCGTCCTGCCGGCGGCCCCACCGGTGTTACGCACGGACAGCTCCACCGCTATTTCCGCAATCTGTCAGCATTTCCTGCGCAGAATTTCCTTTTTTTCTCGATCCTGGGCCAAAAACGGCCTCGCATTCGCCAATCGCGGCCTCTCGGCTTGCCAAAACAGCCGAAGTACGGTATTGTGACGGGTTAGGGGGCACGCGCAGACAAAGGTCGGACAAGGCCATGCGATTCGGTGATCGAACAGATATGGGCGGTACCCGAGAGCAGTTCCTGACGACGCACTGGTCGCTCATTGACCATATGGGGGAGAACCAGGACAAGGACCGAGCTCTGATCGGCACGCTCATTCAGCGTTATTGGAAGCCGGTGTACTGCTACCTGCATCGCAAGGGTTACCGGAACGACGAGGCCAAGGACCTTACGCAGAGCTTCTTTCATGAGATCGTGCTGAATCGCCACCTCCTGGAGCGCGCCGACCCGTCCCGGGGGCGTTTTCGTACATTCCTTCTGCATGCGCTGGATGAGTTTCTGATCGATCAGCGGCGTAAGGATACTACCGGGCGGCGGATTCCCGAAGACAAACTCGTTCCGTTGGATGCCGCGGATCTGCCCTCTTTGCCACCGGCAGCTCTGGAGGGAAGCGAAGCGGACTGCTTCACCTATGCGTGGAAGACCGCACTGATCGACCAAACCTTGGCCGAAGTCCATGCCGCGTGTCAGAACCAGGGGCTGGAAGTCCATTGGAGGGTGTTTGAGGCGCACGTCCTTCATCCGATCTATCACGATGAAAAACCGCCGTCGATGCGAGAAATCTGCACCCGGTACGGGATCGCCAATGAGTCCGTCGCGTCAAATATGCTGATAACCGTCAAGCGACGCTTCCGCGAAGCAATGCGCCGGAATCTGCGTTTGACAGTCCTCTCGGAGAGCGACGTGGACGACGAAATCCGAGAAATACAGAACCTGGTAGGAAAAGGCGCGCAGGATTCGGCCCAATTGCTCGGATGATAAGGGGCAAACCAACGTGCGCCGAGGCATGTACCGCGCGGGTCGTCAGATGGACCTGGAACTTCGATGAGCCGGCAGAGACCACAACAAGAGCCGTCGTCTGTCTTCGGGCTGAAGTCCCACCAACTCAGCCGCATTCTGTCGCTTGGGCTCGAAGATAGCGGCCAGGTCGAGTCCGTGTCCCCCACCCTGTCGGTACAGCAGTTGATGGAGCAGCCGGGTGCGCGGATCGGACGATACCGCTTGGTAGAGGTCGTCGGCGAAGGTGGTATGGCCGTGGTATATGTGGCCGAGCAGGAGCGGCCAATCCGCCGCAAGGTGGCCCTGAAGATCATCAAGCTTGGGATGGATACCAAGCAGGTGATTACCCGGTTCGAGGCCGAGCGGCAGGCCTTGGCTCTGATGGACCATCCGCACATTGCCAAGGTTCTCGATGCCGGAGCGACGGAGACGGGGCGTCCTTACTTCGTGATGGAACTGGTGGAAGGGATTTCCATTACCGCCTACTGCAATGAGCACCGGCTCACCATTCCCGACCGGCTCGCGTTGTTTGGGCATCTGTGCCTGGCCATACAGTATGCTCATGAGCAGGGGATCATCCATCGGGATATCAAGCCCACGAACGTTCTCGTGACACAACGTGATGGCCGACCTTACCCAAAGGTCATCGACTTTGGGATTGCCAAGGCTGTGAATCAGCGACTTACGCAAGAGACTCTGGTTACCTGCTATGAACAGATTATCGGTACGCCGATGTACATGAGCCCGGAACAGGCACTCTGCGGAGACACCGAAATCGACGCGCGTACAGATATCTATTCCCTGGGTGTCCTGTTATACGAACTGTTGATCGGGAAGACCCCGTTCGATTTGCCGACCCAGCATCAGGCAGGATATCTGGAGATACAACGGATCATTCGCGAGACCGAACCTTCGGCACCGTCGCTAAGACTGAACACCCTCGGCGAGGAACGAACGGAAATTGCCCGGCAGCGTCAGACAACCGGCGAATTGGTTTCCAGAGCGATGAGAGGCGACCTGGACTGGATCGTCATGAAGGCCCTGGAGAAGGAGCGGGGCCGTCGCTATGATACGGCCCGGGCCTTGGCTGAGGACATTCAGCGACACATGGACAACCTGCCGGTGCTTGCCCGACCCCCTGGGGTTGGGTATCGTCTCACGAAGCTTGTGGCGCGAAATCGACAGTACATCGTGTTGGTACTGGCGATCTTGCTCGCTTTGTCGTCTCTCCTGTTCGCCGTGGTTATGATCCACCGGGCGAAGGTACTGGTCCTACGCGATATTGCCGGCGACGGAGGGGACTTGGGGGATTACCTCGTCACTACGGCAGGGATCGGCGAACGAGGCAAAGACGTGCACATGAGCGGGACGGCGACGAGCATCCCACCCATTGCATGGTGGCGTTTCGATGAAACCGCTGGATCCGTCGCGTATGATTCCGCAGGGACCAATCACGCGACCGTTCAGGGAGCGACCTGGACCACCGGCTACATCGGTGGCGCCCTGCAGTTCGACGGAATCGATGATGCGGTTCGGACACCGCTTCAAATCGACCAAGTCGAGCGGTCTCCAGGGGCCACATTCTGCGCCTGGGTCTACCCCGAAGCGAGGGAGCCCAATGAATACTGCGCCCGATGGGGCGACCGACATGTCATCAGTACGGATGATGGTGGGAAGGACTGGTCGATTCTCTGCAAGTATGAAGACCTCTGGCGCATCTTCGTCGGTCAGAATGTTCGATATACCGGACTCCCTGTGGACGTGAATCAATGGCAATTCGTGGCAGCGGTCTTCGAACCAGGGTCGGGTGTGCGCTTCTACAAGAACCACCAGAAGGTCTTCATCCCTGAGATCGGCTACGGTGTGAGCGGCAACATCACGATCGGCGACACTACCAGTCCTTCCGTCCCCTCATTCTTCGCCGGTAGGATCGACGAGGTGCAGATCTACAATCGCCCCTTAAACGACCAGGACATTGCGAAGCTGAGTGGGATCGGTTCGGACCGGGGAATCGAGGAGGTCCGTCTACCCGACTCCTGGTGGTGCTACCAAACGCGAATCCTCCAGGATCTGATCAATGGACATCGTGGCACGATGGCCGATGCTCCCCACTGGGCCCCGGGACCTTTCAAGGCCGCACTCGTCTTCGATGGGATCTCCGAGTATCTCGATTGCGGAAACAGTCCGGCATACAACCGAGCCGGCCCCGTCACGGTCTGCGCGTGGATCAAGGTCCATGCGGCTGGCAAGGATATCCAGGCCATCGTCAGTAAAGGGGCCTCCGCCTGGTCTTTGCAGAGTGCCGGGGGCACTGTCGCCTTTCACTGCACTCTGCAATCCGGAGCACTCTTGGCATTGGAGGGACGCCTGCGCGTCGATGACGGCACATGGCATCATGTGGCCGGTGTCTTCGATGAGAGCGAGGGGCGCCTGTATATCGACGGGATTCTGGATCGCACCCAACGACTTGTCGGCACCATAGCCACCAACAACCATGCCATGTGGATCGGAGCCAACTCAGAACGCCCCGGCCAGAATTGGAACGGCACTATTGCAGACGTACGGCTCTATGATTGTGCCCTCAGCTCCGAAGAGATCACGGCCTTGGCAAGGAAGATCAGGGTCAAACCGTCCTAGCTCATGGAAGGAGCCCCTCATCTGCCGTCTCAGTCGGTACACCGTGTCATGGTTTCACCGCACGGCTGTAGATTCGCACGTCGTCGATCAGACCGGTGAAGAAGGTGTCGGGAGTCGCGTCACATCCACAACCGATGCTCAGACCACCTTCACTGCAGGCCAGGCCGGCATCGACGCCTTCTGCGACGAGGACGTCGTCCACATAAAGGCTCTTGGTATCGCCGTCCCAGGTGAAACCGACGCGGTGCCAGCTACCGTCGGTGACGCGCGCCTCCGAGTACAGCGGGCTGCTGAACCTCCCCGCGCTCTGTAGATCGCTCATGAGCGTCCCGAGGACCGAATCGATGGCCAGCCAGTTGGCTCCGTCGTTCTCCGAAATGATGACTTGCCCTGCCGCGCCGCCCTTGATCCAGGCAAAGACGCTGAAGGGACCTTGGGACAGATTGCCAATGGACTCCGTAATCAGGACCGTCGCTCCGTTGAACTCCAGTGCTCCACCGACAGTTCCTGCGTCAGGCTGCCAGAGGGGATCACCGATCACCTCGGCATGACGGGCACCCGCGCTATCGACCGCGATGATTCCTTCCGATTCATCCAGCGCCCAATGTGACAAGAGTGTTACGTCCGCCGGCTGTTGATCCCAGTATCTCATCAGGACCTCCAGATCCGCCGCATCGATAGTCCCATCGCCAAACACCGTCGGCCCGATGTCCATGCCGGGGTCGTCCTGCCCCCAGGATTCAATGAGCCTGAGAAGATCCTTGATACCCACCTTGCCGTCACCGTTGAAATCGACAATAAGTGGGTTCGGGCTGTACGCTTCTACTGTTGAAAGCCCGCTATGGACCGTTATCGTTCCTCCAATGACGTAGATCGTGTCGTTCAGCGTCGTCAGGGACAGGGCACCCCTCGGAGTGGGCATATCCGGCAGTCTCCGCCAGGTGTCGGTCGCCGGGTTATACTCCTCTACGTTCGCCTTGGGAGGTCCAAAATCTCCTCCAATCACGTAGATCCTCCCATCCGCCTCGCTGGCAGACAGCCAGCTTCTGGCCGTCGGCGCGTCGGCCTTCCTTTCCCAGGTATCCGTCGCGGGATCATACGCGAAAACAGCCTTACTCGCCGTGTACTCCTGCCATGAGCCGCCTATGATGTAGATCCGGCCGTCCACCACGCTGGCGGCATGCAGATACCTTGGTTCCGGCAAGTCGGCTTTTCGCGTCCACGTGTTGGTCCCCGGATCATATTCCTCGACGGTTCTCAAGCCAGGCCCGGCGGTGTCGCCTGGGGAGCCTCCGATGGCGTAGATCTTTCCATTGACCACGCTGGTGGTCAAGAAGACTCTGGCCGTCGGCATATTGGCCTTCCTCGTCCAGGTGTCCATTGCCGGATCGTACTCTTCCACCTCGCGGGGGCCCCCAATCGCATAGATCTCGCCATCCACCGCGCTGACACCCAGACCGGCTCTGGCTGTGGGCATGTCGGCCTTTCTCACCCAGGTGTCGGTTGCCGGATCATATTCCTCGACAACCGGAGAACCCATCATCGGCGCGGGGGCGCCACCGACGACGTATATCTTCCCATCCACAGCACAAGAGCCATGCAAGTACTTTGCTATTGCCATATCCGCCCTCGTCGTCCATATGCCCTCCGCTGCTGCCCCCAAGGAAGCCAAGCCCAATGTCAGAACCAGAATCAGCAGCATTTCACGAAGGTGCACCTTCGATTTCAGCGTCTTCATCGCATTTCCCTTTCCAAATGATCGTTCGTATGGAGAGTTCTACGACGGAATGGCGATCGCCATTCCGCTGACCGATAAGCCTGAGCATTGCCGCTCTCGATGTCGTGCCTCCTCGTCCGAATTCAGATCATCGCGTGTTTCGCTTCCGACAGATCTACAAAGCTATCTCTAACTCCGTGAAGAATCACGAATCCTGCATGGATTCTTCAAAAGTGACCAGAAATCTGCACAAGACATCGCTTCGGCGGGGTCTCAGTGGTCCGGGAAGCCGATTGCCAGCTTGCCGATATGCTGGCCTGGGCGGTATGATGGGTTTTTGTCGGCTGGCATACGATGACCGGCATGTCGATCTGGAGAACCTGACATGATGGCCTACCGGGATCGCACAGACATGGGAGGAATAAGAGAAACGTTCCTCACGACCCACTGGTCACTCATCGAGCACGTCAAAGAGCACAAGGAGAAAGACCGAGCTTTGATCGGGGTGCTCCTGGAGCGATACTGGAAGCCGGTGTACTGCTATCTTCGTCGGAAGGGCTTTGACAACGAGCAGGCCAAAGACCTGACGCAGGGGTTCTTCCACGAGGTGGTGCTCAATCGCCATCTGATCGAACGGGCCGATCCGTCGAGAGGTCGCTTTCGCACGTTTCTGCTCCATGCCCTAAACCAATACTTGGCAGATGAACAACGCAAAGAAGCCGCTCAGAAACGTATTCCCGCAGCCAAGTTGGTTCCGCTTGATGACACTCGCCTGCCGGAATTACCGCCGGAGGTCAGCCAACTCGATCCGGAGCGGTGTTTTGACTATGCCTGGAAGGCCGACTTGTTGGAACGTGCCTTGGTCCAGTTGAAACAGTGGTACGCCGCACGCGGCATGGACACGCACTGGCATGTCTTTCGAGACCGCCTGCTACGACCCAATATGGAGGGACTGGAGGCTCCCTCTTTGGCTCGGTTGTGCGAAAAGTACGGGATCGAGAGCGAAGCCAAGGTTTCCAACATGCTCGGCACGGTCAGGAGGCAGTTCCAGAACATCTTGACCAAAGAAGTACGCCAGACCACCTTGTCGGGTGAGGCGGCAGAGGAAGAATTGGGCGAAATGTTCGGATTCCTCAAGAAAGAAAGCAGGCAGTAGGGATTTCTTACGGATACTGGCGCAACCGGGATGGTCCTGCCCGGCGATTGCGGGCTCGAATCTCGCGATAGATATGGTGCATGCATGGCCACAGCCACATGAAAGACGGCGACTCCATATTCGGCGCCTCACCCGACAGGCTCGACCGCTTCATCTTCGAGGCGTGGCAGAATCTTGATGTGGATGAGCAGAACGACCCAACGTTGGCTGCCCAGATGCTCTCGGAGCAGCCCGGCGGGCAAATCGGCCGATACAGACTCCTGAGCATCCTGGGTGAAGGGGGCATGGGGATCGTCTATCTGGCCGAGCAGGAGCGGCCGGTGAGACGACAGGTCGCGCTGAAGGTCATCAAACCGGGTATGGACTCCAAACGCGTGCTGGCCCGCTTCGAGGCCGAGCAGCAGGCCCTGGCCCTGATGGAGCACCCCCATGTCGCCCGCGTCCACGATGCGGGCCTGACCCCGAGCGGCCGGCCGTACTTCATCATGGAGCACGTCAAAGGCGTTCCCATCACCGAGTACTGCGACAAACACAGGTTGACTGTCGAGGAACGCTTGCGGCTGTTCCTGCACGTCTGTGAGGCCATCCAGCACGCCCACCAGAAAGGGATCATCCACCGCGACCTCAAGCCTTCGAACATTCTCGTGATGATCGAGGATGAAGAAGCCGTTCCCAAGGTGATCGACTTCGGCGTCGCACGGGCTATCAGCCAGCCCTTGACGGAGCGGACGCTCCACACCGAACAGGGCCAGCTTGTCGGCACGCCGGAATACATGAGTCCTGAACAGGCGGATCTGAGCAACCAGGATATCGACACACGGACCGATGTCTACTCTCTTGGCGTCGTCTTGTATGAACTCATCGCCGGTGTATTGCCATTTGACTCTCAGACGTTGCGGGGGCAGGGTATCGACGGCGTGCGGAAGGTCATTTGCGAGGAAGATCCGCAGACGCCCAGCACGAGACTGAGCCGAACCTCCGTCGAGGAATCGATCAAGTCGGCCCAACAAAGAAGCACGAACCTCAGACAACTGCGGCGAATCTTGCGGGGTGACCTGGACTGGATTGCGCTGAAGGCGATGGAGAAAGACCGCACGCGGCGGTACCCGTCCGCCAGCGAACTCGCTGCCGATGTCCTTCGCCACTTGAACCACGAGCCCACCGCGGCCGGCCGGCCCAGTCCGGCCTACAAGGCCCAAAAATTCGTGCGACGCCATCGCGCTCTGGTCACCGGTTTGGCCGCTGTCCTGGCAGTCCTCGTCGTCGGCATCATCGTGTCACTGACCTTTGCCATCCGGGCCCAACGCGCCGGCGCTGAGGCAACCGCCATAGCCGAATTCCTGCAGGAGGACGTGTTTGGTTCCATCGACGGTTGGGACGTGGGCGGCCGACAGATCGCGATCAAGGATTTCCTGGACGCTGCCTCCGAGAAAGTGCCGGACAAGTTCGGCAATACCCCACTCCGAGAGGCCGCCATGTGGAAGACGCTCGGAGGTTTGTACCTGACCTTAGACGCCTTCGACGAAGCGCAGGACCGTCTGAACCGGTCCCGGGAGATCTTCACCCGCAAACTGGGCTCGGACGATCCGCGCACCCTCGCCGTGGTGGACCAGTTGGGGCAGATGTACTGGCACCGATGGCAATATGGGGAGGCGGAGAAATATCTATCGCAAGCCCTGGAGGGCAAACGCCGTCTTCTGGGTTCCAATGATCCCGACACGTTGAAAACCATGGCATGGCTCGGCTGGGCCTGTTATGGCAACGGACGAGCGACCAAGGCAGAGCAACTCCTGAGGGAGGCCTTTGAGACGGCTCGACACACGCTCGGGGACGACGACCCGATAACGGTGGAATTCATGCTCTACTATGGGACCGCTCTCCTATCGGACGCTCGGTATGCCGAGGGTGTACGCACGTTGGAGAAAGCCTTGAAGCGGTCGGAGGGAGTGCTGAACCCGGCCCATCCATTCGTGGTGTATCCCACCGCTCTCCTTGGTCGGCAGTACAGCCGCGAGGGTCAGTATGCAGAGGCGGAGGACCTTCTTACAAAGGCTCTGACGATCTCACGGAAGGCATGGGGCGAGCGAAATGCCGGGACCTTTCACAATGTGGCGGCATTGGCGGAGAACTATGCTTGCCAAGGCCGAATCACGGACGCTGAAACACTGCTACTCGATGCCGTCGAGGCAGACAGGCAGACGGATGGGCTGGAATCGCCAATCGCGATCCACGCCTCTTACTATCTCGGCCTTTTCTATGCGTGGCGGAGGCAGTTTGACCAAGCCGAGCGCTGTGTTCGTCCAGCGTTGCAGGCGAGCATTGACGCTAACGGCAAACAACATCCGGTCAGCTTCCTGGGCGAGATGATACTGGCCATAGTATATCGGGAGCAAGGCCGATACGACGAAGCTGACAAACAACTGGAAGGGCCGGTCAGCCTTGTCGACGTCTCAGAAGAGAGTACGCACCTCGCCAACGCTATGGAGCAACTCGCGACAGTGCGTCAGCAGCAAGGCAGTTACGCCGAGGCCGAAACCCTTCATCTCAGGGTCCTCAGTACAAGGCGCAACCTGCTTGTGGAAGACCATCCTGACATTCTGGGTACGATCAGGGGTCTGATCGCGTTGTACACAGCCTGGGGCAAACCACAACAGGCTCAGCAATGGTTCCACGAGCTGCAGACAGCTTACACCCGCCAATTCGTCGCATCTCAGGACAGTCCTACGACTGTGGAAAGCGTTCGCCATGATCCTGTTGCGGACAGCTACAC
>Ga0334889_1003489_pt1 | contig 15416 bp, 8 predicted proteins | sample GraSluR1_MG_2_FD_207222 | JGI IMG/M metagenome (GOLD analysis project Ga0334889, IMG submission 207222) | Sludge microbial communities from methane-producing bioreactor in Wageningen University, Netherlands - Granular Sludge_8_08-R1 | ecosystem: Engineered > Bioreactor > Anaerobic > Unclassified ... | reverse complement strand
CTGATCGAAGAGGCTCCGAGCGTGGCGGTGGCCGAAACGTTGCGCCAGAAGATGGGCCAGGTAGCCATCGAGGCGGCGCGCACGGTTGATTACGTGAACGCCGGGACGGTCGAGTTTCTCTTCGATAGCCGCGACAGCAAGTATTACTTTCTCGAGATGAATACGCGTCTGCAGGTGGAGCATCCGGTCACCGAGATCGTGACGGGCGTCGATATTGTGAAGGAGCAAATTGCGATTGCGGCCGGCCGGCGGATGCGCTACCGTCAAGAGGATATTACGCCCAAAGGGTGGGCTATCGAATGCCGGATCACCGCCGAGGATCCGTTCAACGGTTTTGTGCCCAGCGTGGGGACGATCGTCAATTTGCAGGAGCCCACGGGGCCAGGGGTGCGGGTGGAGAGCGGGCTGTATCGCGGGGCGGAGATCACGCCCTATTATGATCCGATGGTGGCGAAGGTGGTGGCTTGGGGCGAGACGCGGGCTGAGGCGATTTTACGCATGCGGCGCGCGCTCAACGAGTATCGCATCGGCGGGATCAAGACCTCCATCCCCTTCCATCAGGAGATCATGGATAGCACCGAGTTCATCTGGGGCACGTTCGACACGGGTTTTTTGGAGCGGCGGCATCTGCGGCGGCAAGTGGACAAGAACAACGAGCAAGAGAAGATCGCGGCGGTGACGGCTGCGCTGATTGCGCATGAACAGGGGCGCCAGGCTGTCCACATCGGCTCCGGTTCTTCTGCGCCGGGGCGGACATTGTGGAAGCAGGCGGGAAGGATGTCCGCCGTGAGGGGGCGCTGGTGAAATATTACGCTCGCATCGGCCAGAACGAATACGAAATCGAGATCGACGGAGGCATCCTGCTGGTGGATGGCGAGCCGATCGACATTGACTTGCGCCAGACCGGCGATCCGGAGTTGTACAGCCTGTTGTACAACGGGCGAAGCTATGAGCTGCTGGTCGAGGAGGAACGCTATCGCTATGGCGTGACGTTGCGCGGCGATCGCTACGACGTGCTGGTGGAGGATGAGCGACAGAGGCGTCTGAACGCGGGCCGCCGGCTGCCGACGTTGCCGGATGGCGAGTTGGCGGTGCTCGCGCCGATTCCAGGATTGGTGGTGAAGATACTGGTGGAAGCGGGCGATGTCGTGGAGGAGGGCCAGCCGCTCGTCATCCTCGAAGCGATGAAGATGGAAAATGAGATTCGAGCGCGGCGCGGCGGGACGATCAACAAGATACAGGTGCAACCCGGCCAGCGGGTAGAGCAAAACGGCATCTTGTTGGTGATGGAATAACGCAGTCGATTGTTGTGCCGTACTGGTTTGCAGATCGGTGCGAAGATCGGCGCATCGCAAAATTGACAAGGTTCCGGGGCGGTGGTAAAATCCCTTCTCGTTACTCCGAAGGACGCGGTTATGCTCCGGATTAAAAAGCGAAGCCCGTAGTTCACAGGCGATACCGGCCAAGCCTGGCGCAGTAGTGACCAGGAAGGTTTTTCTCGCGCTGTGAGCGGCAGTTAAATGGGTGAAGAATGTAGTGCAATTCGGAGAGTTCCGAATTTGGAGCGTCCGTAGTGAGTGTAGTATACTTAGTATTTGTGTCTGGGAGACAGGCATGGCGCCTTGAGGGGTGCGAGAAGGGATGCGGCCTTGCGAGATGTGAGGAAAAGCGGCGCATCCGGATTTGACAAGGCGGATGGGGTGTGGTAGAGTTGTAATTCGCCCCGCAGAGAAGGGGGCGCCGGGGCGGAGGGTTGTCTCGGGGCTGAGCGAGCCGGGCTGAGGGCTTTTGGGTCTGAGGTTGGGTGAGCGGGCACATTAACAACTAAAGAGTGGTAAGACAGAGTGCAGAATGAGTTAAAGGAGACTGCGCCGGCTGGTGGTTGGCGCGGTTGGGTGAATAGACGAACTGGCGAGCTGAGGCTTGCCGGGGTCTTTTACGGAGAGTTTGATCCTGGCTCAGGATGAACGCTGGCGGCGTGCCTAACACATGCAAGTCGAACGTGAGGGCAAGAGCAAGCGCTTCGGTGTTTGATTTTGTCTGAAAGTGGCGGACGGGTGAGTAACACGTGGGTAACCTGCCTTGGAGTGGGGGATAACCATTGGAAACGATGGCTAATACCGCATGGGTCTGCGATTACGGGAGTGATTGCGGGTAAAGCTCAGGCGCTTCAAGAGGGGCCTGCGGCCGATTAGCTAGTTGGTGAGGTAACGGCTCACCAAGGCGGAGATCGGTAGCTGGTCTGAGAGGACGATCAGCCACACGGGAACTGAGAGACGGTCCCGACTCCTACGGGGGGCAGCAGTGAGGAATATTGCACAATGGGGGCAACCCTGATGCAGCAACGCCGCGTGGAGGATGAAGGTCTTTGGATTGTAAACTCCTTTTTTCGGGGAAGAGCGAGGACGGTACCCGGAGAATAAGTCACGGCTAACTACGTGCCAGCAGCCGCGGTAATACGTAGGTGGCGAGCGTTATCCGGAATTACTGGGCGTAAAGGGCACGCAGGCGGCCATTCAAGTCTGACGTGAAAGCTCCTGGCTTAACTGGGAGAGGTCGTTGGAAACTGGGTGGCTTGAGGCGATGAGAGGGGTGCGGAATTCCCGGTGTAGTGGTGGAATGCGTAGATATCGGGAGGAACACCAGTGGCGAAAGCGGCGCCCTAGCATTGGCCTGACGCTCATGTGCGAAAGCGTGGGGAGCGAACGGGATTAGATACCCCGGTAGTCCACGCTGTAAACGATGAGCACTAGGTGTAGGCGGTGTCAAAGCTGTCTGTGCCGAAGCAAACGCGCTAAGTGCTCCGCCTGGGGAGTACGGCCGCAAGGCTAAAACTCAAAGGAATTGACGGGGGCCCGCACAAGCAGCGGAGCGTGTGGTTTAATTCGATGCAACGCGAAGAACCTTACCTGGGCTTGACATGCATGTAGTAGTGAAGCGAAAGCGGAACGACCCTTCGGGGAGCATGCACAGGTGCTGCATGGCTGTCGTCAGCTCGTGTCGTGAGATGTTGGGTTAAGTCCCGCAACGAGCGCAACCCTCGTCGCTAGTTACAAGTGTCTAGCGAGACTGCCGGTATCAAGCTGGAGGAAGGTGGGGACGATGTCAAGTCAGCATGGCCTTTATGTCCAGGGCGACACACACGCTACAATGGGCGGTACAATGGGGAGCGAAGGGGCGACCTGGAGCGAATCTCATCAAAGCCGTTCGTAGTTCGGATTGTAGGCTGCAACTCGCCTACATGAAGCCGGAGTTGCTAGTAACCGCAGGTCAGCCATACTGCGGTGAATACGTTCCCGGGCCTTGTACACACCGCCCGTCACGTCATGGGAGTTGGCAACACCTGAAGTCGGTGACCTAACCGCAAGGGAGGAGCTGCCTAGGGTGGGGCTGATGACTGGGACGAAGTCGTAACAAGGTAGCCGTACCGGAAGGTGTGGCTGGATCACCTCCTTTCTAGAGTAGAGAGGCGGCGCTTGACTGCGAAGGCGGGATGGGCGCTGCGAGCCGAGTTGAGCGGAGGGCTGTTGAGGGCTGAGCCTGTTGAGGGGGAGGCTGGAGGCGGCATGAGGCGAGGCGAGGCGAAGGAGCATTCTGTCTTATCACTCTTTAGCGGTTAATGTGCCGCTAGGCGTAGGAGGCAACAGGTTCTGGGGCGGTTGGCCGCAGGCGGAACGGGAGCAGGCGGCGGATGGAGGCGAGAGCCGAGTCCGGGGGCCTGTTCTGTTAGGGCCTGTAGCTCAGCCGGTTAGAGCACTGTGCTGATAACGCAGGGGTCAGTGGTTCGAGTCCACTCAGGCCCACAGGGCGAGCCGGGAGGCTTGTCGGAAGCGCGAGACGCTGGCACGTTAAAAACTGAATAGGATTAGGCATCTTCAACGAAGGGGGATGTTTGGGGGCGTTTGGGGGAACCTGAGCGTTCCGGGACATCTTCTGAAGCGAAGATCTCACAAGTTCTTAGATAGGTTGTAGGTTAAGCTACTAAGGGCGCACGGGGGATGCCTAGGCGTCAAGAGCCGACGAAGGACGTGTAGCGCTGCGAAAAGCTGCGGGGAACTGCGCTAGAGTGATGATCCGCGGATGTCCGAATGGGGAAACCCGGTCTGGGGAATGCCAGATCAGCCTATGGTGAATGAAATAGCCATAGAGCGGGGAACCCGGGGAACTGAAACATCTCAGTACCCGGAGGAGAAGAGAGAATTCCGTGAGTAGTGGCGAGCGAAAGCGGAGGAGCCCAAACCGCGACGGCTTCGGCTGTTGCGGGGTTGAAGGACCGACAGAAGGCTGGCACGGGACAGCGGAACGGCACTGGAAAGGCCGACCGGAGAGGGTGAGAGTCCTGTACGCGGTGTTTAGTGCGAGCTGGTTGGGATCCTGAGTACTGCGGGGCACGCTAACCCTGCAGGAAGCTGGGGGGCCCGCCTCCCAAGGCTAAATACTCTTGGCGACCGATAGTGAACAAGTACCGTGAGGGAAAGGTGAAAAGCACCCCTGTTAGGGGAGTGAAATAGAACCTGAAACCGTGCGCTTACAAGCAGTCAGAGCCTCATGCCGGCTTAGGCCGGCGGGGTGATGGCGTGCCTCTTGGAGAATGAGCCAACGAGTTACTTTCAGTGGCGAGGTTAAGGCAGGGAAAGCCGGAGCCGAAGCGAAAGCGAGTCTGAACAGGGCGTTCGAGTCGCTGGGAGTAGACCCGAAACCAGGTGAGCTATCCATGGCCAGGCTGAAGCGAGAGTAATGTCTCGTGGAGGGCCGAACCGGTGTCTGTTACAAAAGGCTCGGATGAGCTGTGGATAGGGGTGAAATGCCAAACGAACCTGGAGATAGCTGGTTCTCGCCGAAATAGCTTTAGGGCTAGCGTCACATGATGAATGCAGGAGGTAGAGCACTGAATGAGGTAGGGAGCCAAACGCTTACCGAACTCAATCAAACTCCGAATGCCTGTATTTTAGTGTGGCAGTCGGACTGCGGGAGATGAGTTTCGTGGTCGAGAGGGAAACAGCCCAGATCGTCAGCTAAGGTCCTGAAGTGGCGGCTAAGTGGGAAAGGATGTGGAGTTACCGAGACAGCCAGGAGGTTGGCTTAGAAGCAGCCACCCTTGAAAGAGTGCGTAATAGCTCACTGGTCTAGTGATTCTGCGCCGAAAATATAACGGGGCTCAAGCCGCCCGCCGAAGCTACGGGGCTTGCATACTTACGGGGATGCAGGTCAGTAGGCGAGCGTTCCGGGAGCGTCGAAGCGATACCGAAAGGAGTCGTGGAGCGACCGGAAGCGAGAATGTTGGCACGAGTAGCGAGAACTATGTGAGAAACATAGTCCCCGAAAGTCTAAGGTTTCCGACGGAAGGTCAATCCGCGTCGGGTTAGTCGGGCCTAAGGCGAGGCCGAAGGGCGTAGCCGATGGACAACAGGTTAATAATCCTGTACCGCGTCAAGTTGCTTGAGCGAAGGGGTGACACAGAAGGGTAGGTAGGCCGGCGGGTGGAAGAGCCGGCGCCAAGCTTGTAGGCGAAGAGGCGGGGGATAAAAGACCCGCTGAGCTGAGGAGTGACGGCGAGCCTGAAAGGGCGGAAGCTATTGAACCCAAGCTGTCTAGAAAAGCCTCTAGTGAGACTTGCGCGACCGTACCGCAAACCGACACAGGTAGACGGGTAGAGAATACCAAGGGGAACGGGAGAACCTTCGTTAAGGAATTAGGCAAAAAGGATCCGTAACTTCGGGAGAAGGATCGCCTCGGTAGGGTGACTGCAAGCCATGTAGGAGCCCGAGGAGGTCGCAGAGAAATGGCCCTATCGACTGTTTACCAAAAACACAGGTCTGTGCGAAGTCGCAAGACGAAGTATACAGGCTGACGCCTGCCCAGTGCCGGAAGGTTAAGGGGAGGGGTGAGAGCTCTGAACTGAAGCCCCGGTGAACGGCGGCCGTAACTATAACGGTCCTAAGGTAGCGAAATTCCTTGTCGGGTAAGTTCCGACCCGCACGAAAGGCGTAACGAGTGGGGCGCTGTCTCAACGAAGGACCCGGTGAAACTGAAATAGGAGTGAAGATGCTTCTTACCCGCAGCAGGACAAAAAGACCCCGTGGAGCTTTACTGCAGCTTGGCATTGGGTTAGGACTTAGTTTGTGTAGGATAGGTGGGAGACGTAGAAGCTGGGCCGCCAGGTTCGGTGGAGTCGCCGGTGAAATACCACTCTGACTAAGTTTTGGCTCTAATCTTCGCCGTAACCCGGTGAGGGGACAGTGCCAGGTGGGCAGTTTGACTGGGGCGGTCGCCTCCCAAAAGGTAACGGAGGCGCGCAACGGTTCCCTCAGGCTGAATGGAAACCAGTCGTAGAGTGCAAACGCAAAAGGGAGCTTGACTGCGAGACGAACAGGTCGAGCAGAGACGAAAGTCGGCGTTAGTGATCCTATGGCACCGAGTGGAAGGGCCATGGCTCAACGGATAAAAGCTACCCCGGGGATAACAGGCTAGTCTCTCCCAAGAGTTCACATCGACGGGGAGGCTCGGCACCTCGATGTCGGCTCGTCACATCCTGGGGCAGTAGTATGTCCCAAGGGTTGGGCTGTTCGCCCATTAAAGTGGTACGCGAGCTGGGTTCAGACCGTCGTGAGACAGGTCGGTCTCTATCCGCTGTGGGCGTAAGGGAATTGAGGAGAACTGCCCCTAGTACGAGAGGACCGGGGTGGACAGACCGCTGGTGTGCCAGTTGTACTGCCAAGTGCATGGCTGGGTAGCTAAGTCTGGCATGGATAACCGCTGAAAGCATCTAAGTGGGAAGCCAGCTCCGAGATAAATTCCCTCACAGGGCAACCTGGTAAGTGCGCTGGAAGACGACCAGCTAGATAGGCGGGACGTGTAAGGGCAGTGATGTCTTGAGCGAACCCGTACTAATGCACGAGGGCTTAATCTACTTGCGACCTATTTTGGGAGTGCGTGAGGTTGAGTGAAGTTGAGGGCCTAATCCTAATCAGTTTTTAGCGTGCGAGCGCATGGCGCCTGCACCTTAAGCGCACCTGCGCAGAGCAGGCGGCAAGAGACGCGACACAAGCGTGTCGTCCGAGCGGGCGAGCGCCCTAGGGGGCGCAGGCAAACCTGTGAAAGACGGCGAGAGCGTGTGTTGGTGATAGAAGCGGCGGGGGTACACCCGGCTCCATCCCGAACCCGGAAGTTAAGCCCGCCAGCGCCGATGGTAGTATGCGGGCAACTGCATGCGAGAGTAGGCCATCGCCAACCCATCCCTCTCGCCGTTTTTTCGTTTCACTCATGCGGCACCTAGCACGAAGCGTACGTCCCTAAACAATTCCCGAACCAACCCATACAGCCTGTGTAGCGCAAGCCAGCGCTCATATGATGAGCATGGCGTCGCCGAAGCTGAAGAAGCGATAACCCTCGCGCTTGGCCTCCTCGTAAGCTTGAAGGAGGATGCGGCGGCCCGCGTCAATGTCCTGTGGATGCGCTTGGGCGACGAAGGCGCTGACCAGCATGAGCAGGCTGGAGCGGGGCAGGTGGAAGTTGGTGATCAGCGCATCCACGGCGCGGAAGCGATATCCGGGCCGGATGAACAGGTCTACCGGTCCGGCGAAGGCGGCTGTGCGCTGCCAGGGACAGGCCTGGGCGTCATAGGGATCGATGCCCTGTGCGCCTGTGGAACTCCATTCAAGGGTGCGCACTGACGTGGTGCCGACGGCGACGATGCGCCCGCCCTGGAGGGTGACATCGTTGATGCGACGCGCCACATCACGCGGCAGTTCCGCCCATTCCGTATGGATCGCGTGGTCTTCGATGTCTTCGCTGGCGACCGGTTGGAAGGTGTCGAGGCCGACATGCAGCGTAACCATGTCGAATTGCACGCCGGTACGGCGCAGGTCAATGAGCAGTTCCGGCGTGAAGTGCAGCCCGGCGGTCGGCGCGGCGACGCTGCCCTCTTGGCGACTGAAGACGGTCTGATAGCGTTCGCGGTCTCCGGCATATTCGGTGATGTACGGCGGAAGAGGTATCTCGCCAAGCTCTTGGAGTTTTTCGAGCAGGGGGACGGAAAAGCGGACTGTGCGAATGCCGGTCTCGTCCACGCCGGTGACGAGCGCGGGAATGCTATCGCGCTTTTCGCCGGCTTCAACAAATAGCTGCGAGCCTTCAGTCAAGCCGCGACCTTTGACTAGGCATTCCCAAGTTTCGCCGCTCTGATCTAGCCGGCGGAGCAGGAAAACTTCTATCTTGCCGCCTGTAGGTTTGCGCGCATGCAACCTGGCTGGAATGACGCGACTGTCATTGGCGATCAGGAGATCGCCGCTGCGGAGATATTCGCCAATATCCGAGAAGCGACGATGTTCGATAGCGCCGGAGGAGCGATCTAGGACGAGCAGACGGCTGCTATCGCGCGGTTCGGCGGGCTGTTGAGCGATGAAGGACGCGGGCAGGCTGTAGTCGAAGAGGCTTGTTTTCATTGGCGTCCGTTGGTATATATCTCGCGGCAAGCGCAGAAGAAGCTATTCCACAGCAGTAGATGGCTAGGTTCGAGCTCGAAGATGCGCTCAGGATGCCATTGAACGCCACGCACCCAGCGATGGCGGGGGCTTTCATAGGCTTCGATCAGCCAGTTGTCCGGATCGGCCTGTCCCGCAACGGTGAAGCCGGGCGCAAGGTCGTCATGACTGATACCCTGATGGTGGAAGGTGTTGACAACCATGCTCGTTGCGCCGATGATGCGCCTAAAACCGGTGGCGGGGAGAATATCCACCAAGTGATAGGCGGTTTGGCCATCAGGCGAGCGATGGCCGTCAAGGTGCTGGCGCAGGCTTCCGCCGGCCGCTACGTTGAGCACTTGAGCGCCGCGACAGATGCCGAAGATCGGCAGGTCTCGCTCAAGCGCGGCGTGCAACAGGTTCAGTTCCAGTTCATCGCGCTCAAGGCTGATGTGATCTGGTTCTGCACCATCTAGTTCCTGGCCGAAATGCTGAGGGTGAACGTCGCCGCCCCCTGACGCCACGAGACCTGACAAGTGGTCCAACACCGCAGAGGGCATGCGACCGGATGCGTCCGGCGTATAGACGGCGCCATCGGATAAGACGGCGGGGGTGTCGGGCGCAAGGACTACTACATTCACGCCGGCGTTCGCTAACACATTCAAATAATTGCGGCTGTTCTTGTTGAGCCATGTCTGATCGCCGTGGGCGGATGTCAGACCAATGACAACTTGCTGATTGCGCTTATCGAACATCTTGCGCCGTCTCCCAGAGAGTTGCTGTGGAATATCACGTTGGATTAGGATGCTAATCGATATGGCGATTCTGTGCGAATTTTAAGAGTGTGTTATAAGTGGTGAGACGGCGGGCTGGAGATGCGTGTGCAGCCCGCCGCGTCGAACCGCCATCCCACAACACCCCGCGAGAATGATGTACACTGCCACGTTTCTTCCCATAGTATTGCTCATCGTCATAGCCGGCTTGGCTGTGGCGGGGCTATTTTTCTACGTCTATTGGCGGCGCGTGCAACGCCCGATGCCAATGCTTGATGGAGAATTGCGCCTTGACTGCCTTGCTGGGACTGTCGAGGTGCTGCGTGACCGGTACGGCATCCCGCACATCTATGCAGAGAGCGATGCAGACCTGTTCCGGGCGTTGGGATTTACACACGCACAGGATAGGCTGTGGCAGATGGAGCAAAATCGGCGCACCGCTAAGGGTGAGTTAGCCGAGGCTTTCGGCTCCGCCGCGCTCGATGCCGACCGCTTCAGCCGCATAGTGGGATTTCGGCGCGCGGCAGAGAAAGAGCTTGAGGCGCTGGATGCGGCAACGCGCCAGGTCGTCGACTGGTATGTGGAAGGGGTGAACGCCTTCATCGACGATCATCCGGGCCGGCTAGCGGCGGAGTTCAACCTGTTGCGTCTGGCTCCGGCGCCCTGGACCGCGGCGGACGCGCTGGCGTGCGGCAAGATGATGGCGTGGAGCATGAGCGTCAATTGGGAGAGCGAACTGGTGCGCCTACAACTGCTACAACGGGTGGGCGCAATACGTGCGGCGGATCTGGAGCCGGATTATCCGGCGGAGACTTCGATTATACTCGAGGCGCTAGGCGAGACGAAGGCGACTCGTCTGTTGCAGACGGCAGGGCTGATGCTCAACCAGTATGACGGGTTGAAGAAATGGTTTGGCATGGAAGGCGAGGCGCGGGGCAGCAATAGCTGGGTGCTCGCCCCAAAGCGCAGCGCGACGCGCCGTTCGCTGCTGTGTTGCGACCCGCATATGGCGGTGCAGGTTCCAAGCCCCTGGTATGAGGCGCATCTATCTTCGCCGGGATACGAGGTCAGCGGCGCAACCTTGCCTGGGATCCCCGGTGTGATGCTTGGCCACAACCAGCGGATCGCCTGGGGCATGACCGCTGCGCTGTGTGATGTGCAAGACCTGTTTGTGGAGCGGAGGCACGCGGATGATGCCGAGTTGTTTGAGTATGAAGGGCGATGGGAGCGGGCTGAGGTCGCGGAGGAGTCGATTGCGGTGCGCGGCGCTGAGTTGCCGCATGTAGAGCGCGTTCTGGTAACGCGGCATGGGCCGATTGTCGACAACTTGGCCGGTGAAACGCAACGCTCAGTGAATGGCGAACTAGCATTCGCTCTCAAGTGGACGGGCCATGCCCCGGGCAATACACTAGGGGCTGTGTTGGCGCTGAACCGAGCTTCTGACTGGGAGACGTTTCAGGCTTCACTAGCTGAGTGGTCGGATCCTCCGCAGAACGTGACCTTTGCAGATGTGGACGGGAATATCGGTTATGTGTTGGCTGGGCGACTGCCTAATCGAACGCACAATTTGGGCTTGACGCCGTCGCCGGGTTGGGACGGCCAGCACGAATGGGACGGTTATGTCCCGGACGCTGCGCTGCCGCGTTTTTATAACCCGCCCTCAGGCGCGATTGTGACGGCTAATAACAAGATCACGGGCGATGATTATGCGCATTTCCTGGGGATTGAGTATGCGCCGGGCTGGCGCGCTGCGCGCATCGAGGAGATGATTGCGGAGAAGGACCGCCACAGCCTGCGTGATATGGCCGAAATCCAACTGGATACGACGAGCAAGTTCGCCGCGCGATTGGGGCCATACTTCGGCCGCCTGGAGCCTGCCGATTCGTTTGAGAAGGTTGCAGCCGGGCATCTGCGGCGTTGGGATTACCGCATGGACGCAGACAGCCCAGCGGCGTTGATTTACCACTACTGTTGGCTGCACCTGCTGGATATGACGTTTGGCAATGCGCTGGGGCCGGCAAGTGACGGCTATCTGGGAACCAGCAGAACGCCCCTTTTTACGATCCACGGTTTTCGTTTGCGCGCCTCGACTCGATTGTTGGAGTTGCTGGACACGGAGGCGGAGTCGGTGTGGTACGGCGTGGACGCGAACGGCCAGCCAAGATCGCGCGACGCGCTCTTACGCAGCGCGTTGGCGCGTGCGGTGCGCCAGATCCGCAGCGAGTACGGCGATAATGCGCGCCGGTGGGATTGGGGGCGGGCGCATCAGGTGCGTTATGTGCATCCATTGGGCGGAGCGCGGATCTTGCGAACGTTCTTCAACCGCGGTCCTTTCCCGGTGGGGGGTGACATGACTACGCCGAACCAGACTAGCTACGCGCCGGTTTTGCCGCCGGGCTTGGTTAACGTGGCCGCGGTGTATCGTCAGGTATACGACGTAGGGGAGTGGGAACGCGCCCAGACGGTGACGCAGACGGGGCAATCTGGGCACGCCATGTCGGATCAATACGATGACCAGATGGCGATGTGGCGCGAAGGCGTCTATCATCCCATGCTGTGGTCGAGAGAGGCGGTAGAGAAGGCGACGGTCTACCGCCTGTCGCTGCACCCGGCAGGTGCATTGAAGGACCGGCAGAGTGCCGGTTAGCGAATCACTTACTTTGGGCATTTGTTGTCCAGGCGTTAGCATTAGATTGGTCTCTAGTACAAACCTTCCAACGAAGTCGTGGAGAGTCCTTGATGATTGATAGCGAAGAGCAAACGGGGAACGGGCCCGTTTTACGCCATGCAATTGTCGGCGTGGGGGCGAGCATCCTCAGCGCACACCGGTTGGGATTGGACCTGCCAGCCGTACAGGTAGTCGGCGTGTGCGATGTGAACGATATTATCGGGCGGGCGCGAGCCGACGAATTCGGCTGCCCGTACTATAGTGATCATCGTCGATTGTTGGAGGAGGTTGCGCCTGATGTAACAGTGGTGCTGACGCCGCACCCCTATCATGCGGACATCACCATCGACGCGCTGAATGCGGGCAGCCATGTTCTGGTCGAAAAACCGATGGCTGTCGAAGCGGTTGAGGCCGATGCCATGATCGAGGCTGCGGAGCGCAACGGACGCGTATTGGCTGTGAACTTCCAGCAGCGGTTTCGTCCGGAGATCGAGGCGGCGCGTGAACTCATCCGCAGCGGCGCGCTCGGCGAACTGCATCGCGTTGAACTAGTGGAGCCGTGGATGCGTCCGGCTGCATACTACCGCAGCGCAGGTTGGCGAGGCACCTGGCGGGGCGAGGGCGGCGGCGTGTTGCTCAATCAGGCTCCGCATGGGCTTGACCTGTTCTGCCACTTGGCGGGTATGCCAAAACAGGTAGTGGCATGGACGAAGACGATGCGCCACGCCATCGAGACGGAGGATACGCTCCTGGCGATGGTCGAATATGAGAGCGGTGCGCTGGGAACGATCTACTTCAGTACGGCGGAGGCTGGGCCGCGCCGCATGGAGATCGTCGGTACGGGCGGACGCATCCAGATAGAAGAGAAGGGGACGCTGCGCTTCGACCGGTTCGAGACGGACTTGCGCGATCATATTGCGAACCACCCGGGCATGTATGCTGCGCCGGCAATGGAGGAAGTCGAGGTGCGTATACCGGATGGCAAGGGCGATCACGCTGCGGTGTATCGCGATTTGCATAACGCCATCTGGACGGGCGCCGCGCCGCGCACCGACGGTCGGGATGGACGCATGTCGCTGGAACTGGCGAATGCGATGATTCTCTCGGGGCATACGCTGCAGCCTGTGAGCCTACCGTTGGACCGAGGCGCGTACTCCGAGCTATTGGCGAACCTGCGAGCAGCGGGCAAGTGAAGGAGGGGACATGACTGCAGAATTCGCGTTGAGCGCCTTTGGCGATGAGATTGCCGACGATTTGGCGGATCAACTGGCGCTGCTGCGCAAGCTCGAGATCGGTTATCTGGAACTGCGTGGGGTATGGGGAAAGAACGTGCTTGCGCTGGACGACGACGAGGCGCGACGCGTAGCCGAGAATTGCCGCGAGGCCGGTATCCAGGTGAGTGCAATCGGCAGCCCGGTCGGCAAATCGGCTCTGGCTGACTCGATGGAAGGTGAGATAGAGAACCTGCATCGCATCTTTCGGGTGGCCGAAATCGTCGGCACGCGGACAGTGCGCGTGTTTTCGTTCTATCCGCCGGATACGTCTACCAACGCCGGCTACGATCTGCATGTCGGCGCCTCTGCTGAACGGCTGGCGGCGCTGGCGAAGCTGGCGGAGAGCGAAGGCTTTACGCTTCTGCTGGAGAATGAAAAGGAGATTGTTGGCGATACGATTGCACGCTGTCATGCAATTCTGGAAGCGGTCGACAGCCCCAATTTGCGCTTTGCATGGGACCCGGCGAACTTCGTGCAGGTCGGCGAAGCCAACGCGACGACTCACGGATGGCCGTTGTTGGGAGCGTATGTTGTACACGTCCACGTAAAAGACGCTGTGCTCGGCAGCGGTGATGTGCGCGCCGCGGGCGAGGGAGACGGAGAGATCGGTTTATTGCTCTCGCGGTTGCGCGATGCCGAGTACAGGGGCATGCTGGCACTGGAACCGCATCTCGCCATCGCGGGTCATAGCAGCGGCTTCAGCGGGGTGGAGGGGATGACCTACGCTGCTGAAACGCTGCGCAGGCTCATGGCTGATGCCGGGTGCGAGGAGACGCCGCCCGAATAGTGAACCCACCGCTGGGCAGGCCGATTCGGATTGTTGCATAGGCAGTCAAGCTTGTTATAGTCTGACCATAAAGAGGCTTCGGGGCACACACCGCCCCGAAGCCTCTTTGTTGCACCGCGTAATATACCATTACGACATAATACAATAGTTTGATAATTATAAAACAAAAATATTTCGAAACAGTAATTTTTAAAAATAGAATTATCGTCAATCTGGCGAGATAGTTGCCTGAATCATATGATCAAACGGGCTGAGTGTGAGGGATGCGGTGAGGCAGGGAGCTTATGAAGCGCGCCGGACAGGGGCCAGCCCTATACTGGCGGACATCGTGGCGTGCAGCTCAGAAAGCATCATTCGTTCTGCCGGTGAGAGGGGTTCCAGCATCGAGACGGCGAGGGATTCGATTTGCGCCTGGTATTCACCCACCGTTTTGGCGCCGCGCTCAGTGAGCTTTACGCGAAAACTGCGCCGGTCCATCGGGTTGAGCGTGCGCGCGACCATGCCGTTGGCCTCTAGCCGGTCGAGAATGCGCGTCAGGGTGCTAGGGCTGACACCGGGGATCTTCTCAGTAATGTCCTTGACCATCATCAGACCGTTCGTCGAGAGGGTTATGAGGACGAGCAGCTCCTGGGAATTGAGGTCGGCCTCGACTTCGTAGGCGTGTCCAACGCGGCGGAGCATGTCGGACAATACCATGATGAAATCAAGCAGACTGTCAACAAGTTCGTCTGAAACGGCGGTTCTGGCAGCCATTTTCGGGCGCACTGCTTTGTAGAGAAGGGTCAGAGATCAGGACAGTTTCATCTGTGAAGTAGTTTAGCTGTCCGCGCCCTGCTTGTCAAACGCCAAGAACGGCAGGCAATGCGCCTTTGTAGGGCGTATCCCGGCTGGCGCCAGAGGGAGTAAAGTGGCGCTACACCATAACCGACGCCTCAACCGTGTGGCTGAGGCGTCGTGTGTGGCGCGTATGGGGTTTAAAGGTTGTTTGGTTCTAGGCCGTGATTAGCGTGCGCCGCAGGCCTGCAGGCAAGCCTGCATGTGGCCGCGCGCTTCTGCAGCAATGACGATGCACTGTTCCAGGGCATAGTCTTTGGCGCCGATGATCTCGAGATCTAGCGGGCCGGTGTAGCCGTTCTCGTGGAGAACGCGCACATAACCCACGAGGTCTATATCGCCGCGGCCGTTGGCCTGCATCTCCGGCTTGCCGGGGCCTTGTTGTCGGCCCTTGCAGTCTCGAATGTGAACGTGCTTGACACGCGAGATGACGGCTGCAATGGCTTCGACTGGGTTTTCGCCGGAGCGATAGATGTGAGACGGATCCATGTCGATGCCGAAAGCCGGGGAGGAGACGCCCTCCATTACTTTGAGCGTGGTGGGCGTGTTGTAGATGGCGCGGCCGACATGGGCCTTTACGCAGAGGATGACGCCATAGCTTTCGGCCATCTCCGCCAG
>Ga0334889_1003488_pt1 | contig 15417 bp, 14 predicted proteins | sample GraSluR1_MG_2_FD_207222 | JGI IMG/M metagenome (GOLD analysis project Ga0334889, IMG submission 207222) | Sludge microbial communities from methane-producing bioreactor in Wageningen University, Netherlands - Granular Sludge_8_08-R1 | ecosystem: Engineered > Bioreactor > Anaerobic > Unclassified... | reverse complement strand
CCAAGCCAAATAAGCCGTATCCTACAAGCGGCTGGACCGAAATGCGAGACTGAACAAAATGAGCCGCACTCGCTGGATTTTTCTAGGCATTATTGTGTTCGCCGTCGTGATTGTTGCGGCGTCCATTTTGCTGAGCCAACAAACCAACGAACCGGGCGGCGCCGCACTGACCGTCGAACGGCCCGACGCGCTCAAAATTCGCGTGTTGACAGCCTTACCGGTCGAGCCTTGGGTGCGTAGCGCGGCTGAAGCCTTCAACGCGGGCGACTACGACGTCGAGGGCGTGCCCATCGAAGTGGAGATTTCTGCGGTCGACGGGCTGACCGCCCTGGGACGCTGGGACCGCAACGACTACGGCGCGTTGCCCGCCGACGTCCGCCCCGAAGACCTCTCCGAGGCCGAGCGAGCCGCCCTGTCTGGCTTCCCCACCGCGTGGATTCCGGATAGCCGCTACCTGGTCGAACTGGCGAACGCCTCCTACAAAGAGCGGCTTGGCCGTGACGTGTTCCTGACCGACGGCGAGTACCGCGCCCGTCCTATCGCCATCAGTCTCTTTGCCTGGGGGCTGTACAACAGCCGCGCCGCCGTACTCGAAGATGAATTCGGCGTCATCAACTGGTCCACCATACACGATGCCGCCATTGCCAGAGGCGGTTGGCCCGAACTCGGCGGCGAACCAAGCTGGGGTTTCTTCAAGCTCGTCGTACCCAACCCCAGCAAGAACGTCGGCGGCCTAGCGGCCATGATCGCCATGGCCGGCGAATACTACGACCGCACCAACATCTCAGTCGAGGACATCGCCAACCCGCAGTTCCAGGTCTGGCTGCGCGAGCTCATGGGCGCCGTAACGGACTTCAGCAGCGCCAGCGCCTATACAGCCGAGGATTTCGCCCTTTTCGGCTACAGCGTAGGCGATGGCGGCCAACTTCTGGAGAGCGACCTTCTGCAAAACATGCAGGGCATCCGCACGCGCTGGGAAGACCCGCTGCGCATCTATTATCCGGAATATGTCACCTGGTTCGATTTCCCGTTCAGCGTTTGGGTCGGCCCCGAAACCACCGCGCTCCAGAAAAATGCAGCGCTCGAGTTTCAGCGCTTTCTCCTCTCCGACGAACAGCAAAAAGCCGCGCTAGCCTTTGGCCTGCGCCCCGCCAATCCCAATATTGCCGTCGATGCCGTGGAGAACAGTCTCTTCGCCCAATGGGAAGACCAGGGCGTTCAAACCGTTGTCCCCCGCACGACAGCCATGCGCAGCCCCGATCGCGACGTGTTGTTGACGTTGCTGCGCTGGTTCGAGCTGAACGTTGCGCAGTGAGGCCGGCCTGATGAGTCACAGACGCGCACCCTCCCAAGCCTTTAGGCTCTCCAAACGCAACCGCAACTTTGTGGCGGTTGCGGGCGCTGTGGCGTTGAGCATCCTACTCTGCTGTACGGCTACCTACCGCAGCGGTATGTGGCTGACCGACGCCCTACGCAACAGACCCGACGCTTCAGCGCCCGCCGGCCCGACATGGACCGCTGACAGCGCCGACCTCACCGTGGCCGTCTCACCTGTGATGGCGCCGGTCCTCAGCCAACTGGCCGATGACTTCAATGCGCGTAATCAGACCACGCCAGACGGTCGCAACATGACCGTTACAATCGCGGCCGTCAACCCCGAGAAGATGGTCGTCGAGGCGTTGGGCAATCCGCCCTTCCAGGCTATCTCGCCCGACAGCAGTCTCTGGCTCGACCAGTTGGAGCAACGTTGGACCGATGCAGGGATACCCCAAGAGTCTGACAGCGTGATACCTCTTGGGCAGAGCCGCACCAGCGGCCAAGTCCGCTACGCGGTGAGTCCGGTCGTCATCGCCGCCTGGGAGGAAGTTGCGCGCGAACTCGGTTGGCCGGATCAAGCCGTCGGTTGGCAGGATATCCAGCGCATTGCCACCTCCGACCCCGACTTCAAATGGAACCACTCTAGCACCAATACGGCGAGTGGCTTGTTGGCGACGCTCGCCGAGTTCTACGCGGGCGCCGGCTTGGTGCGCGGCCTGACCGCCGAAGCAGCCACTGCCCAATCCACCCTGGACTACGTGCAAGCAGTCGAAGCAACCATTCGCTTCTATGGTGAAGGCGAAGAAGTCATCGTCCAGCGCTTAGCCGCAGAAGGCCGCAACTTCCTTGACGCATTTGTCGGCCAGGAGCGCGTCGTCATTGAATGGAACCGCACCCATCCGGGCGAGCGCCTCATCGCCATCTATCCTGCCGAGGGCACGCTGTGGACGGATCACCCGCTCGCCCTGCTGGAACTAGGCGCAAGCGCAGCGGAACTGTCGGTGACGGATAACCAGCGCCTGACCTATCGTGCCTTTGCCGAATTTCTGACCGGCCGCGAAAGCCAACTAGCATTGCTCGCCGCCGGCTACCGCCCCGCCGACCTGGACATTCCTCTCGACGGCCCGGACAGCCCCTTCGCCGGCGCCGACGCCGTTGACTGGCGCGAGCCTCAGACTACACTGCAAATGCCGCCGCCTAGCGTCATTAACGTCGTGCTCGACGCCTGGCGATACACGAAGCGCCCAACCAATGTCTACCTCGTCGTGGACACCAGCGGGAGCATGGAGGGCGAAAAGATCAGACGCACACGTGAAGCGCTCGCCGCCTTCGTCGAACAGGTTCAGGGCAGCAGAGATCGCGTCGGCATCGTCGAGTTCGCCAGTTCGGTCAAGAGCTTTGCTCCGCTGAGCACGCTCGACGACGCCAGCCGTCGCGACCTTCTAGACATCATCGACGACATGCAAGCTATCGGCGGCACCGCCCTTATCGACGCCGTATATGCCGCGGTAGAGGACCTCCAGTCCCAGCGCGACGATCAGGCCATCAACGCCGTTGTCGTCATGACCGACGGTCTTGATAACGACAGCCGGCGTTCTCTCAACGACCTGTCGCGCCTTCTCCAGTCGCATAACGGCATGCCTGTCGTTCTTTTCACCATCGCTTTCGGTAGAGACGCGGACGAATCCTTGCTCACCCGCATGGCCGAAGCCGGCAACGGGCAGTTCCGCCGCGCCGACGAGACCGATATCGAAGAGCTTTACCGCATTATCTCGACCTATTTCTAGGTTCAGCCCAAAGCGTTGCCAGCGGCGCGAGCCAGACAGTCATCAGGCCGGCATATGTCTACGACACGAAACCAACTGCAGCAGCGGGCGCACAGCACCCTGATCCAGTACGCCTTCTTCCGGTGGGAAACCGCCGTCATCCTGGCGGTGACAATTATCCTCACCTTCCTGCTCCCGCGTCCCTTTTTCTGGTGGCCTCGCTTCGGCTGGCCCCTGCTTGGCCTCATTTCCGTGGCGCTTCTCATCTACTCCAGTTTGACCGACGCTGACGCAAACGCCGACGTACTGCTCCGCCTCTATCAAGAGCAGTTCGATCCCAGAAGCGTTGCCGATAAGGAACTGCGCGGCAAAGTCGAAACGGCGTTGGAATATCAGCGACGCATCGAATCGCAGATTCGCCAACAGAGGCCGGGACCGATCCGCGACCGTCTGGAGGACACAGCCAGCCGCATCACTGACTGGATCGGCAATGTTTACGCCTTAGCACTGCGCCTGGCCGCGTTCCGCAACGACGATCTGCTGGCGCGCGAACGCGAAATGCTGCCCAAAGAGATCACCCGCCTGCAAGCCCGCCGCAAGCAGGAAGTCGCCCCCGCTGTCCAGAAACAACTCGACGACGTAATCCAAGGCAAAAAGCGGCAATGGCAATCCCTAGCCGAACTGGACGCGCGCATGCAGCGCGCAGCGCTCCAACTCGACCAGAGCCTGACGGCCCTCGCGACAGTCTACAGCCAGATCCACCTGGTCGACGCGCAGAGCGTGGGCAGCGGCCGCGCCGAACGGCTCCAGGCCGACATCATGGAACAGATCGCACGGCTCAACGACCTGGTCAGCAGCATCAACGACGTATACGACTTCAGTACAAAGGGGCTGGGCTGATCTTTCAGCCCGCTTAGGCCCACAGGATGCAACATATGCGCAGAACCTTAAGCTTCATTCTTCTCGCCGCGCTCCTCCTCGCTCTCGGAGGATGCCGAACTCAAGAACAAAGCAAGGGCGTGGCCGTCATATACGTCGCCGTGCCCCTCAGCGGTTTCCAGGCCAATGGCGGCCAGACTGTGTTAGGCGGCGTCCGCCTGGCCGCAGAACAAATCAACCGCGCCGGCGGTCTCCTCGGCTACGAGTTGGAGGTCCGGCCGCTGGACGACGAATCCGACAGCGATGTCGCAGTAGATAACGTCTCAGCTGTCGTCGCGGCCATCGACGCAGGTGAACGCGTCATTGCCGTGATCGGGCACTTGAATAGCGGCCAAACTCTCGCAGCCATGCAGTACTATAAAGATATGCCGCTAGTCGTGATCACACCAACAGCGTCCGAACGAAGTCTTACTGCACTCGGCTATAACAATTTCTTTCGCGTCAACGCCAACGACTCAGTTCAGGCTGCTGTCGATGCCGCCTTTCTTGTAGAAGACCTTGGCGCGCAGCGGGTTGCCGTGGTGCATAACGATACCGAATACGGGCGCGGGCTGGCCGCGGCGTTGATCAACGAGCTCCAAGCTCGCGGCGGTGCAGCCGCGGTACAAATCGAGGTAACGGAGGGTCAGAGCCTCTACGCAGAGGAGGTTCGGCGCATCCAAGAGGCAGGCCCGGATGCCATCTTCTACGCCGGGTACGAGATCGAGGCCCCCTATCTGCGCGCCGCCCTGGTCGAAGCCGGTGTGGGTGCGCCCATGCTTGCCAGCGACGGCGCCTTCCTCGCCGCCACCATTGACGAAGCGGGCGGCACGGCCGAAGGAATGTACGTCAGCGCCTTTGCGCCAAGCCCGCGCAATGTCGCCGACGCCCAGTGGTTCGAGGCGTACCAGGCAGTGGAGTACCGCAACCCCGATACCTATTCGGTCAACGGCTACGTTGCCATGCAGGCGCTGGCCGAAGGCGCTCGCGCCGCTAGAGACCTCGACGCGCAAAAGATCGCTGGCGCACTGCGCGGCAACACGGTCCAGACCATACTTGACGGGTTGCGATTCCAGGATGACGGCGACCTAGCCGACCCGCAGATCTGGATCTACCAGGTCCAGAACAACGAGTTCCGCCAAGTCAAATGAGACGGTTTTGAGGAGAGAAACACAGACGGGAGGAGGTTGCAGCGTCCCTCCTCCCGTCTGTTTCGTTCTAGCGCGTGCGGTAGTGAACCTCGCTGAGTTCGCGCAGCCGTGCCGCGGCCTGCTCCGCTGTGATATCCCGTTGCGGGTTCGCCAGCATCTCGTACCCCACCATGAACTTCCTTACCGTGGCCGAGCGCAACAGCGGCGGATAGAAATGCGCGTGTACCGTCCAATAGGGATGCAACCCGCCGTCAGTCGGCTGTCCGTGCCAACCCATCGAATAGGGAAAGCTGGTCTCGAACAGGTTATCGTACCGGGTCAGCAGTCGCTTTAGAATGTCGGCCAATTGGTCGCGCTGCACTTCATCCAAATCGGGCAGCGCCGGAACCGACCGCTTCGGCATCAGGAGGGTCTCAAACGGCCAGATCGCCCAGTACGGCACGACCGCAACCCAACCCTCGTTCTGCACGACCAAGCGCTCTCCGATCTCTACCTCGGCTTCCAGATAGTCCTGCAACAGCGTCCGTCCATGCCGCGCATAGTATGCGGCCTGGCGTTCATCTTCCGACGCCGGCTCCTGAGGAACGGTGCGGTTGGCCCACAACTGGCCGTGGGGATGCGGGTTCGACGCGCCCATGGCGGCGCCCTTGTTCTCGAAAAGCTGCACGTAGTTGATATCTGGCCGGCTGCCCAGTTCGGTCACCTGCGCCGCCCACACGTCCACCACAGTGCGAATCTCCGCAGGCGACATCTCAGGCAGCGTGAGATCATGGCGCGGGCTGAAACAGATCACGCGGCACGTGCCCGTCTCCGCCTCTGCCTCAAACAACTCGCCCCGGCTAACATCGCCGCTGGGGCCGTCGAGCAGCAGAGCGGCAAAATCGTTCTCGAAGACAAAGGTGCTCGTATAGTCTGGATTCTGATGCCCGCCTGCACGCGTGTTGCCCGGACACAGATAGCAGGTCGGGTCATACCTCGGCCGCTCTTCCGGCGGCGTGCGCTCGATCTGTCCTTGCCACGGGCGCTTCGTGCGGTGCGGTGAGACCAGCACCCATTGCCCGGTGAGCGGGTTGCGGCGGCGGTGGGGGTGTTCAGTCGGGTCGAAGTTCATGGCGATTTCCGGACGGTGTAATAGCGAAGATACACTAGGCGGAGTCTGCGCGCCCTAGGCCAGCGCGGCATGCGCCAGAGCCAGCGCGCCCGCTACGCCGGCGCGGTTGCCCAACGCCGGCGGCACGATATATTCGTCGATGTGTTCGAGGATCTCCGGCTTCTGAATATAGCCGTTGAGCAGCCGTTGGGTCTCGGCCCGCACCTTGGGGAACAGATGCATCTGCTGCATCACGCCCCCGCCCATGATGATGCGTTGCGGCGATACCACACAGATCAACGTGCGCAGACCGAGGGCCAGATAGTGCGCCTCCAGGTCCCAAGCCGGGTGATCCGGCGCAAGCGTCTCGGCGCGCGCCTTCCAGCGATCCTCAATCGCGGGGCCGCATGCCAACCCTTCCCAGCAGTCCCCATGATACGTGCACCAGCCGGGATAGGGATCCTTCTCCCGGTCGTGCGGAATCGTAATATGTCCCATTTCGGAATGCATCAACCCATGAATCAGCTTGCCGTTGACCTTGCCGCCGCCGCCCAGGCCTGTACCGATCGTCAGATAGACGAAGGTATCCAACCCCTGAGCCGCACCCCAGCGCCATTCGCCCAGCGCCGCCCCATTGACGTCACTGTCGAACCCTACGGGCAGCCCAAACGCCTCTCGAAACGGTCCGGCGAAATCAGTGTGCGCCCAATGCGGCTTGGGAGTGGTTGTCACGTAACCGAAGGTGGACGACGAGGGATCTGGGTCGACTGGGCCGAAAGAAGCGATGCCGATCGCGGCGAGGGGGGTGGACCGGTGATGCTCCGCAAAGAATTCGATGGCGCGCCGGATGTTCTCCTGCGGGGTCGAGGTCGGATACCGGATCTCTTCCCGGATATCGTCCGGGCCGGAGCCGACTGCACACACGAACTTAGTGCCTCCAGCTTCGATGCCGCCCACTAATGTCATCACTCTTCTCCGCTGCTGGTTGCCGGGCCGTCCGCCTTTGCGAGGCCGGTTCGATGATGTTGTTCGATTATGATATGGTCACGCCCACACCCGTAAGCCCTACCTGATGCCATGCGATATCCGCAACAGCACGGGCGACACAGGCGTTGTCAACAGAGAAAACCGCCGGGTAACGTCTCTCCAACAAACGCGCATGCCGACCAGATCGGCATGCGCTTCTCGAAGCCATGGAGGAGGATTAAGCCCGAAACGGGCGCATTACGCTCTAGCTGCCGGCAAGCACCGACGCTACAAGACCCACAAAGCCCAACATGCTGGCAACCGTCACCGCCAGTACGACGAAAAACACGGTCCCAAAATGGCTTCGCTGTTGGAGTCGGGGCTTTCGCCTGCGCTGGTTCCGCGCCGAGCGGGTCCGTCGCTTATCGCTACTCACGATTCCTCCTTGCCTGAAAGGATTGCCCGAAGGTGTGCAGTATATGTGGCGTTGCCGTCAGTATAACACATTTCACGGCGAATGCGCCAGGCAAAATCGCCTCCTAACCTTAAAATTCCGAACATATGTGCGAACCGGCTGCGAGTCTTGTATGTGCGCAGCCTGGGCGAAATTGTTGCTTACTTTTGCCGCCTGATGTATGCTTTATGGCGCGCTGGACCGGCGGCAGCATGCCGGCCGGCGCGATTGATGATATGACTGTTGCACTTAACCGCATGACGCCTTTCGAGAAGCTCGAAGCTTCGTCCGAAGTCGTAGCCGAAGTGTCCAACATCGATATTGAATAGCCAGCCGCATATTCGGACATCATTGCCGTCCGCCTAACAGAGCCAGACAGGCTACGATGCTATCTTTTTCACCACTCCTACTCAGTATCCTTGCCCTCATCGTCGTCAGCCCCCTCATTTGGTCGGTTCGTCCGCACCGCTTCCGCCACTTCGGCTGGATCGCCGCCATTCCGCCCGCCGTCATCACTGCCTGGCTGCTCACCCAGATCGGCGCAGTCAGCGAAGGCCGTCATGTGACTGCTGTCTATGGCTGGATTCCGCAGTTCGGCCTAGAACTGGCCTTCCTACTCGACGGATTGGCCCTTCTCTTCGGGCTAGTAATCGCCGGCATCGGCACAGCCGTTGCGCTCTATACCGGCTACTATTTCGAGGACAACCCGCGACAGGGCTACTTCTATAGCCTGCTCTACCTGTTCATGGCGAGCATGCTGGGCATCGTGTGGTCGGACAACCTGCTGACTCTTTTCGTCTTCTGGGAAGGCACTAGCATCACCAGCTATTTGCTGATCGCGTTCAACGACGAAGACCCGAACGCGGTTGCAGGCGGTCGTCGCGCCTTCCTCGTCACCGCTGCAGGCGGCCTCGCCATGCTCTTCGGCATGATCATCCTTGGCGAAAACGCCGGAACCTACAACATCAGCGGCATTCTGACCGCGCCGGACCTGGCGGCTAGCCCCGCCTTTTCTACCGCGATCGTATTGATTCTGCTTGGCGCATTCACCAAATCGGCCCAGTTCCCATTCCACTTCTGGCTGCCCGGCGCTATGTCTGCGCCTACGCCCGCCAGCGCCTATCTGCATTCCGCTACGATGGTCAAGGCCGGCGTCTATCTGCTGGCGCGGATGCATCCGGCGCTGAACGAAAGCCCGGTCTGGTTCTGGAGCCTGTTGATCATCGGCGGCGCCACTATGCTCCTAGGTGCGATCAGCGCCATCCGTTACTTCGACATCAAGGCCCTGCTCGCCTACGCTACCGTCAGCCAGTTGGGCATCCTGGTCTTTTTGCTCGCTTTTGACTCGGAATACGCCTATATCGGCGTGGCTGTCGGCATCCTTGCCCATGCGCTTTATAAAGGCCCGCTGTTCCTGATCGCCGGCATCATCGACCATGCCACCGGCACACGCGACCTGCGCCGGCTCAGCGGATTGCTCTCCTCCATGCCCGCCGTCGGCGTGACCGCGCTCTTGTCCCTCCTCTCGATGGCCGGCATCCCGCCGCTTTTCGGCTTTATCGCCAAAGAAACACTGCTCGAGACCTTCTTTCATTTCGCAGAGCATGGCGGCGGCCTTCTCGGCTGGATAGTCCTGGCGGCGGCGGCAGTCGCCGGCGCCTTCTTCGTCGGCTACAGCTTCACCCTCCTGTGGGAAGTCTTTCTGCGCAAGGAACCGTCCGCCCAGGACCCCGCCCATGTCCATCACGCGCCGTCGTTTTCGTTCGTGTTGGGGCCGGCTGCTTTGGTTATGCTTGGTACACTGGCGCCCTTTGCTCTGCCCTGGGTGGACAAGAGCCTGTTAGCCCCCGCTGCCTCCTCGATAGGCGGCCGCGTCGTCGAGGCGCACCTCAAACTCTGGCACGGATTCACGCCCGTGTTGATGACCAGTCTGGCGGCAATTGCCGTCGGCGCACTCATCTTTGTCTTGCGCGACCGCCTGCGCGCCATCCTTAGCCGCGCCCCGAAGAATTTAAATGGCATCTACGTCTTCGACAAGACGATCTATAGCATCTATGACTTAGCTGGGCTGTCTACGCGCCTTGTTCAAGGCGGTACGCTCGCCTCGCAAGCCAGCGTCGTCTTGCTTGCCGCCGTCGCTGCTCTCAGCTATGCTCTTTTGCGCACGGATTGGGCGCGCGATCTGCCCATTGACTGGACTAACTCGGCCAGCGCCGCAGAAGTCATCCTGGCTACTCTGGCTGTCGTCGCCGCAATCGTCACTGTGCGCGCCAGAACGCGCCTGAATGCAATCGTCAGCATTGGCGTAGTCGGCCTCACCGTCACTGTCTTCTTTGTCTTTTTCAGCGCCCCTGACCTCGCCCTAACGCAACTGCTCGTAGACATCCTGACAGTGGTTCTCCTGGTGCTCGTCTTCTATCGCATTCCTCCCGCAACACTGCCGCCCATCCGGTTCAGGACACGGCTTCGCAACCTTGCCGTATCCATCGGGGCCGGAGCGCTCGGCTTCTTCCTGGTGCTCTTCACAATCGGCGAACCGTTCTCGCCCAGAATCGCCGACTATTTCATGCTCAACTCGGCGCCGCTGGCGCACGGCGCTAACATCGTCAACGTTATCTTGGTCGACTTCCGCGGCTTTGACACCCTGGGTGAGATCACGGTGCTTGCAATAGCGGCCGTGGGCGGCTACGCGCTCTTGCGCTCCGTCCGTCTCTACGTCCGGCCCTCACATCTCGACTCCGACCAAAAGCCGGCGAAGAAGGAGTAGCGCACATGCCGGAACTTTACCTCCGACTTCTCGATCGCGTTCTCACCCCGATCCTATTCGTGGTGGCGATCTTCCTGTTCCTGCGCGGCCATAACGCGCCTGGCGGCGGTTTCATCGCCGGCCTGGTCGCCGCAGCAGCCTTCCAACTCCAGATCCTGAGCCAGGGCGACGAAGCAGTGCGCGCCCGCGTCGGTCAGCACCTACAGCCCCTGGCTGGCATCGGACTGCTCTGCGCTGCTGGCGCGGCTCTGCTCGGCCTCATCAACGGTACATTCTTCCAGAGTGTCTGGATTTTCGCCGAATTGGGAGCGCTCCACATTGAACAGGGCACGCCGGTGCTGTTCGATCTAGGCGTCTTCTTGGTCGTGGTGTCGGTCATGACTTCTTTCCTGTTGGGCCTCAGCAAACGCGACGAGGAGCCCTTCGATGATTAGCATAGTCCTCGCCCTTCTCGTCGGCATGCTCTTTGCCACTGGAACCTATCTCCTTTTGCGCCGCGACCCGATCAAACTGGTCTTGGGCTTCACGCTGTTGAGCTACGGCATCAACTTTGTGCTCTTCAGCGCCAGCCGGATGACGCGTGGCATCCCGCCCGTCGTCGCAGATAAAGAAACCTTCGCCGGTGACATCAGCACGTTCGTCGACCCGTTGCCGCAAGCGCTGATCCTGACCGCTATCGTCATCAGTTTCGGCGTCACCGCTTTTCTTGTGGTCCTGATCAACCGGCGCAACGCCCTCGTCGAACAACAAACGGCGAAAGCTGAGGAAACCTCTGTGATTCCCATCAACGATCCATTCGCCGATGCCGGTTATTACGGTCCCGATTTCGACAAAGATCCCGACGACTATGAGTGGCTTGAGTACTCCCTCAGCGACGAACGCCGCCGTGATGTAGCCGCCCGTAAGAACAAGGGGGCGAAATCATGACGATCGGCCCCAACTGGCTCGCCGCGCCTATAGTCATTCCGCTGCTCGCCGCAGCATTAGGTCTGCCCTTCGTGCGTTGGGGACGCCGCGGCGCCGCCGCCTGGCAGCGTCGCCTCACCCTTCTCGGAGCGCTCGCCAACCTGGTCGTCGCCCTAATGCTTCTCCGCGCGACGCTCGGCGGCAGCCGTCTAGTTCTTCAAATGGGCAACTGGCCCGCGCCTTTCGGCATCACCGTAGTGGCCGACGGGCTCACCGCCATCATGCTCAGCTTCGCCGGCCTGCTTACTCTCGCCACGGTGTTCTATGCCATGGGCACCCTCGACCAGCGCGCCCGCATGAATTACTTCCCCCTGGTTATGTTCTTACTGATGGGCGTAAACGGCGCGTTCCTGGCGGGAGACCTCTTCAACCTGTACGTTTTCTTCGAAGTCTTGCTCATGGCAAGCTTTGCCCTGCTGACCCTCGGCGGGCAGATCAGCCAGATTAACGGCGGCATTCGCTATGTGATCCTCAATCTTGTCGCGTCGAGCATGTTCCTCGCCGCGGCAGGTGCAACCTACGGCACGCTGGGCACTCTGAACATGGCGCACGTTGCGGAACGGATGCCCTACGCGCCCATCTCCGTCCAGACCTTGATCGCAGGCTTGCTTCTCGTCGCCTTCGGCAGCAAGTCGGGGCTATTCCCGCTCTTCTTCTGGCTGCCCAGCAGCTACCACACTCCGCACCCTTCGGTTACGGCGTTATTCGCCGGGCTGCTAACCAAGGTCGGCATCTACACGCTGTTCCGCATCTACCCGCTCATCTTCCCCGGCTATCTGACCGAGTGGCAGCCCTTCATATTCATCATCGCCGGCCTGACGATGCTCATCGGCGTCTTCGGCTCGATGGCCGTCTACACGCTGCGCCGCGTGCTCAGTTTCCACATCATCAGCCAGGTCGGGTATATGCTAATGGGCCTGGGCTTGGCGGGCAGCCTGAATCCCACGCTGGCGGTCTTCGGTCTGGCCGCGGGCATGACGATGATGGCGCACAACATCATCGTCAAAAGCGCATTGCTCATGGCGAGCGGCGCCGCCGAGCTGGAGGTGGGCAGCGGCAGCCTCTTGCGTTCGCAGTTGGGCGGTCTCAGCCGCCGCCGACCGGCCTTGACGATCCTGTTCTTTATTGCGGCCATGTCCCTGGCGGGTTTACCCCCCTCAAGCGGCTTCGTCGGCAAGCTGGCCCTGCTGCAGAGCGCAGCTCAAGGTCAATACTGGACCATTGCCGCCGTTAGCCTCATCGTAAGCTTCATGACCCTCATGAGCATGGTGCGCCTGTGGCAAAAGGCGTTCTGGGGCCAGCCGACGGAACCGATCTACCCGACGACGCCGCTCAGCCGGCCGCGCTCAAAGCTCCTTACCCTGGCGCCGATCACCGCGTTGGTCGTCCTCAGCTTGGGCATAGGCATCTTCGCTGCACCCGTGTTCCGAGGGTTCACCGTGGCCGCGCAACAGGTCATGGACCGCGAGGGCTATATCCAGGCTGTGGCCCCCACCGACGAGATCACCTTTGCCGGAGCGAATCATGGCGAATAGCAACTCGCATTTAGACACCAACCAAGTCATCCGCTTCCTGCTGCTCAACTTGCTGATCGCCACCAGCGGACCTTGGTTTATTCGCATTTTCGACAACTTCTGGGATCACGTGGTCTTCTATGTGATCGGCGTCCTCGTGCTCGCCCTATTCGACCGCAGCTATGGACGCATCCACTTCTGGGGCTCCTTCTTCATCGCCTTTCTGATCGTGCAGATCATCCTGAGCAGCATCAACATCGCCTGGCTCGTCATCCAGCCGCGCCTCAAGCTGGATCCCGGCATCGTCGCCGTACCGCTTACCGTCTCCACAGGTCTCGAAATCACCATGCTTGCCAGCGCTATCACCCTAACGCCGGGCACGCTTAGCGTAGACCTGGGACACAACGATAAAGGCCAACAAGTGCTCTTCGTCCATAACCTCACAGTCGGCGACCCGGAGGCGTTTCGCAATTCGATCCATGCAGGCTTTGAGCGCTTAATCTTGCGCACTACCCGCGGAGTTTGACATGACGCCTTTCCATTCGGCCCTAGGCATTCTCATCCTGCTGATGGCAGTCTCGCTGGTGATCTGTTTCATTCGTCTCTTCATCGGCCCCAGCCTGCCAAACCGCACCGTGGCCTTCGACACTATTGCCGTGCACGCGGCCGGCATCATCGTCCTCTTTGCCATGCTCGATGAAGCGCGCGCACTGCTTAGCGTCGCCCTTATCACTGCCGTTCTCGGCTTCTTGGGAACGACCGTCATGGCGCGCTATCTAGAACGTTCGGCGGAAAGCGGCTGGCGTTCAGAGTACTCCGAACGCGCCTTTCGCATCGGGGACGACTAGGACCGCGTCAGACGCACTCGGCCTTTGTAAGTTGTAACCGGAGAGATGTTCAGCATGACGCTTCAAGAAACCATCGTCATCATTATCGCCGCCATCGGCGTGATCTTCACCATCATCAGCGCCGTGGGCATCGTCCGCCTGCCGGATGTCTACGCCAGGATGCACTCCGCCGCCAAGGCGTCAACCCTCGGCGTCAGCACGATTCTAGTCAGCGCCGGCATCCATTTTCCGGACGATTTCCCGTTGATGGTGGTCTTAATATTCCTCTTTTTCGTCACCGCTCCCGTCGCCACCACGACTATGGCACGCGCCACCTATCGCACGGACCCCGAACGTCGCTTTGTGCTCAACTACGACGACATGGCGACCATGGGGCAGGACAAACCGAACAACCAACCGCGACGCCGTCAGACCGGCAAACGCAAATAGCTGCGTCTCGATTCGCCGCCCAACGCCGCACGCGCAACGATTGCCTTTTGTCGCGCGCCCCGGCATATTCGGATATTCGCTCGCCATGACCACGTTCGACTTCGACACGCCACTCGACCGCCGCAACAGCGACAGCGGCAAATGGACGCGCTACGCCGCTGACGTGCTGCCCCTTTGGGTGGCGGATATGGACTTTCGCTGTCCCCCGCCGGTGATCGAAGCGCTCCATGCCCGCGTCGACCATGCCGTCTTCGGCTATGGCGGCGACCCCGCCGAATTGCGCGCCGTCTTCTGCGCCCATTTGGCGGAGCAGTACGGCTGGAATGTCCCCCCCGAAGCCATCGTCTTCCTGCCCGGTCTCGTCTCCGGCATCAATATTGCCACGCGCACAGTTGGCGCGCCGGGTGACGGCGTTCTCGTCTGCACGCCCGTCTATCACCCGTTCCTCAGCGCAGTCGATCTCCAAGACAGGTCACTGCGTAACGCGCCGCTTGCTGTCTCCACCGGCCTGCAGAATGGCCTGGATACGCTATATTACGAAATGGATTTCGCCGCCATCGAGAGGGCGATCACCGCAGATACACGGCTGCACATCCTGTGCAATCCGCACAACCCGGTCGGGCGCGCCTTCAATCGGACAGAGTTGGAAACCCTTGCGGAGCACTGCCTGAGCCACGACCTCATCATCTGCTCTGACGAGATCCACTGCGACCTGCTGCTCGACGGCGCGCAGCATATCCCCATCGCCGCGCTCGACCCTGACATCGCGGCGCGCACCATCACGCTCATGGCCCCCAGCAAGACGTACAACCTGCCCGGCCTCGGTTGCAGCATGGCCGTCATCCCAGACGCCGAACTGCGCAAACGCTTCCAGCGCACCGCCGCGGGCATCGTTCCCCACGTCAACGTCTTGGGGCTTGTCGCGGCGCAGGCCGCCTATTCGCAATGTGCAGATTGGCTTGAGGAACTACAACGCTATCTGACGGCGAACCGGGACTTTATCCTGCAATTCGCTGCGCAGAACCTGCCCTCTCTCGCGACTACCATCCCCGAGGCCACCTTCTTGGCTTGGTTGGACTGCCGCCATGCGGGCATCGACGGCAACCCCTACGACTTCTTCCTCAAAAAGGCACGCGTAGCCCTCAACGACGGCGCCTGGTTCGGCCCAGGCGGAGAAGGCTTTGTGCGACTCAACTTCGGATGTCCGCGGGCAAGCCTAGAGCAAGCGCTC
>Ga0334889_1003481_pt1 | contig 15435 bp, 14 predicted proteins | sample GraSluR1_MG_2_FD_207222 | JGI IMG/M metagenome (GOLD analysis project Ga0334889, IMG submission 207222) | Sludge microbial communities from methane-producing bioreactor in Wageningen University, Netherlands - Granular Sludge_8_08-R1 | ecosystem: Engineered > Bioreactor > Anaerobic > Unclassified... | reverse complement strand
AGACTAGAAAAGGCATTCTGAAAGTTTTTATTCTCAACAATTTCGAGAAACTTCTCCTGATATGTTTCAATGTCCATACGAACTTTTCGCATGGTGTTTGGCTCAGCCATATAGATACCACCCGATACAAAAGAAGCGTTGGGCTCAACGTGAAAGTAGTAACCGGCAAAAGGGCTCTTCCGTCCGCCACGGGCAATATATGCTCCCATATTAGTTTTGTAAGGAACTTTGTTTGGAGAGAATCGTATATCGCGGTATATTCTGAAAAGGCAGTCCTTTGCCTCAATTAATCCAAGGCTACTGTCGAACTCTTTTATCGAAGGGATGAGCTCTTCCACAAAAGAGACAAAGTGTTTTTTGGCTTTTTCGTAAAATTGTCGATTCTGATTGAACCACTCGCGGTTGTTATTCTCCTTTAGCTTATGTAGAAATGATAAAGTATCTTGTAGCATGGGGAAGAATATTAAATGTTATCGATTACATAAAACCCTATTTTATCGGGGTGATCGGCAATCAGGGTATCCCTTTTAAAGTGTCTCATGGAGTAAAGCATAATAATATCGCCACTAGCAGCCCAAATGAATAAAATTCCAAGGCTAAGAAGGAATCCGTTGCCAATGATAATGGCAGCTATAGAAGGGATTAGCCCAGTGATAACAAGCGGGAGAGCTGCTCCGGTAAAGTAGTGCCAAAACCTTAGAGGTTCTTTACAATGGCAGTAAGGTGCCAGGTAATTCCAGTTAATACCAAACCGGATGGATTTTAATCCGTTTTTAGCAAAAATGGCCCATGCAATCCCATGTAATCCTTCGTGAACAACAATTCCTAACAGTATTATTGGGAGGATGTAGTCCATAAACTGTTGTCTGCCAGTTTCAAAAAGGTTGTAGTCCCAAATAAAGATGAAGGGTGCCAGAGTAAAGAAAGTGATGGGTATTATCAGCAGAAAAGAGAGAAGAGTAATTTTACCAGCTCCCATGGTAAATTCCCGTTTATTCTCATTCTGTAATTCCATTATTGTATGGAGGGTTTACTCAACCGTGACCGATTTTGCAAGATTTCTTGGTTGATCCACGTTACAGCCTCTCATTAAAGCGATATGATAGGCAAGGAGTTGTAGCGGTACTACGGCAAGGAGCGATTCCACTATTTCACTGGCTTTGGGTATTTCAATAACGTAGTCGGACATGTTCTTGATTACATTATCGCCTTCGGTTACAATGGAAATTACTACTCCCTTTCGGGCTTTAACCTCCTGTACATTGCTAACCACTTTTTCGTAGCTGCTATCCTGTGGAGCAATTACTACTACTGGCATTTTTTGGTCGATAAGCGCAATGGGCCCATGCTTCATTTCAGCAGCAGGGTAGCCCTCTGCATGGATATACGAAATCTCCTTTAACTTTAAAGCCCCTTCAAGAGCAACAGGGAAGAAGTATCCTCTGCCAAGGTATAGGAAGTTTGTTGAGTCCTTGAATATTTCTGCAATCTTCTCAACTTTGGCGCTGGACTCCAAAATCTTTTCAATTTTTTCGGGAACAGCAATCATTTCGCAAATAAGCTGTTCAAATCGTTCTTGGGTTATTACATTGCGCTTGCGACCGAGCAGCATGGCCATTAGTGTAAGCACAGTTACCTGAGCGGTGAAAGCTTTAGTAGAGGCAACACCAATTTCGGGTCCAGCGTGTGTGTAAACACCAGCATCTGTCTCGCGGGGAATGCTTGATCCCACCACATTACAAATACCCAGAACCAAAGCACCTGCTTCACGGGCAAGTCGAATGGCAGCAAGGGTGTCAGCGGTTTCACCGCTTTGGCTTATGGCAATGAAAATATCGTCCTTATAAATTATGGGATTTCTATACCTGAACTCAGATGCGTACTCCACCTCAACGGGTATGCGGGCAAACTCTTCGATCAAGTATTCACCCACCAAAGCTGCGTGCCATGAAGTACCGCAACCAATGAGCACAATCCTTTTGGCCTTTACCAACCTTGGCAAAACCTGATATAATCCGCCAAGGTGTATGTTTTTTAGGTCGGAGGAAATTCGACCGCGGAAGGTATCCTCAATGCTTCGGGGTTGCTCAAAAATCTCCTTAAGCATAAAGTGGTCAAAGCCATTCTTCTCAATTTCTTCAATGTCGAGATCGAGGGTTTGGATGTTAGGCTGTAACGCCTCGTTCATTATGGTTTTGAGGGTAAGCTCATTCTTGCGAATTATTGCAACATCATTATCGTTCAGGAAAATAACGCTATTGGTATACTCAATAATTGGGGTGGCATCCGAGGCAACAAAATACTCGTTGTCGCCAACACCAATTACCAGCGGACTTCCCTTTCGGGCTGCGATAAGCATGTTGGGTTCATCCCTGCATATAACCACAATGCCATAGGCTCCCACAACCTTGGTAAGAGCAAGCCTAACGGCAATCTCTGCGGGAATACTCCCTTTAAGGTAAATGTACTCAATGAGATTGACCAGCACCTCGGTATCGGTTTCGGAATGGAAGGTGTACCCCCTTCTTTCAAGGCGGTTTTTCAAATGCCCATAGTTTTCAATTATTCCATTATGAATAATGATGAAATGTCCGTTCATGGACATGTGGGGATGGGCGTTACTGTCGTTGGGCTCTCCGTGGGTTGCCCATCGTGTGTGACCTATACCTATGGTTCCATTAAGAACATTACCACTGATTGCACTTTCGAGATCGGAGACCTTCCCTTTTTGTTTGTGCATGAATGGCTCACCGTTAACAATGCAAATTCCTGCAGAATCATAACCCCTGTATTCAAGTCGCTTTAGCCCATTTATAATAATTGGATAAGCTTCTCGGGTGCCATTATAAGCCACTATACCACACATTCGGTCTAGAGTTTAGTGTAAGTTAGTATTAACTTCATTCTGCGAGTATGGCTTCCGCTTCTTAGTATTGCGCTGTTTGCTCTGCTATACGATAGCATAGGCTCAATGTAAAGCACTTTGTCGGGTGAGCCGCTAGTAAGTATCTCTTGTATATGGAAAGTTATGTTGAATGAGTAATATTTTTTGCTTTTTATGTACTTGCCTCCATATACATCAGAATTAATATTATAATCAACTAAGGCAGAATACTTATTGTTGACCATTTTGTAAATAAAAAGTCTATCTACAAGAGTATCAGGAGGTAGACTTGGATCATCTTCAAGTTCGAGACGTAGTTCGGCTCTGTGTATTGCTACGGGCATTGAATCGAGCCAATTCATTATGTCATCAAGCATAATAACGCCCCTTGAACCGTTAAGTCCTTTTAAGTAAAAAACCGATTGCTGTATATTAATGGTATCGTTGAATATACTATTCACCATGGAAAAATCATGATAATAGTGGTTGAATCGAACGCAGTAATCATTTAAGAGGTATGTGAATGACATTGAAGTGGTATCTTGCTCCTTATTTCGATAGTAAACAACAAGTTTTGTCTGCTCCGAAGTGTAGTCGAAGTAGTACATTCCCTTGGCGTATGAGGCAAAGTCTCCTTCTGTCTTTATGTATATACCATAAAGATGTTTTGCAAACAGATCGCTTGTTGACATCGAGACGGAATCAACATTAATTAGTGTGCTGTCAACCCAAGTTTTATTAATGGCAATTTTTAGTATTGATTCATCTCCATTGTAAGTGGTCATGCTTCTGCTGCCTATGGGAACAGGATGATAGAATCCCTCAACAGGGTCTAAAGCATTATAAGTTGAGTCGGCTGACAGTGAATCAGTAAGTTCATAAACACCAACTTTTATCGGTTCGTTTCCCAGTTTTTCTTTTAGCTTGAGGAAAAGGAAAACAGAATCAATTTGAACGCTATCCCCGTAACTATGATTAAGAGCACCTAACCTAAGCTGTGTGAGAAATGAAGCTTTGGTTCTGCCAAATATTTCATCAAATGTTTCCCCTAGAACGGCATCCGTAAAATTCATTGTGTTGGCTGTGTCGTAAGGTAAAGTATATGCCGATAAGCTGAATAATGTATCAATCTTAACATTGAACTCATCTTGAGCGGTAATAAGATCACCACCAAGATAGTCTGGAGGGGAAATACATTGCCAAAATATTGTGGAAAAAAGAAGAAGAGCTAAAGCAGATTTTACTATGAGAAGGAACTTCAAATGCTTTAAAAAAAGGCAAAAACTATTTATCATTGTTTTCGTTATTAATAATTTGATCATAAAACTGATTGATCGGAGTAATGTAATCCTCGGTATCCTTAAAAGATAGAACGGGTTTTTCGGATGTTTTAATATACTCAAGTAGTGTTTTATTTATTATTTTTTCACCAATAATAACACCATCGGAGAAATTAATGGCAAACTTGATCAGACTCAGATAATCAGTATCCTTAATCAGTTCAATATCTTTTTTTGTGATGTTTTCAAGTTTAAGCTTGCTTTTAATGCTGCTGCTAAGTGGTTTATTGAATTCATCGTTGTAAACCGAGAGAATAACTTTTGATTTATTGAATATTGGGTCGTCCTTATAGGTTCTTTTGCTAAGTATTGGGATAAAGGCGGGGAACCAACCATGACAATGGATAATATCCGGGGCCCACCGAAGTTTCTTAACCGTTTCCATAACGCCACGAGCAAAGAATATAGCTCTTTCATCGTTATCTTCAAAGTACTTTCCGTTTTCATCGGCAAGAATGTGTTTTCTGTGAAAATAATCCTCATTGTCGATAAAGTAAACCTGCATTCGTGCACTTTGGATTGAGGCAACTTTGATAATCAGAGGGTGATCAGTATCCTCAATTACCAGATTCATTCCCGAAAGCCGGATAACCTCATGAAGCTGGTTTCTCCTTTCATTAATTGTGCCCCATCGGGGCATAAACGTGCGAATCTCTTTCCCTCGCTCCTGAATACCTTGAGGCAAGGTTCTTCCAACTTTTGACATATTCGATTCTGAGAGATAGGGCATAATCTCTTGGGAAACGAATAGTACTTTTTTCCTTTTCATTTTTATTTAAATTATTCTATCATAGGTTGATAATACTTTTTTCGAAGTGTTCATCACCTAGAAAACCTATGTTTGAAATAAACTACAAAAGTATAAAAAAAAAATCACAATTAATTTCACTATTCTCCAATGATTTTCATACTAAGCCTTTTGGATTGAAAACTTTTTTTGTTGATGTAAAAAAAATGCGAACTTTGTAGCTCTTTTTTTAGCAAACCGATCGTTATTATTGCTAGTTAAGCTGTTGTTTTCAAGGTTGTTCCCGATTGAAAAATTATACATGGATGTTTATAAAACCATAGAACCACTTGTTCAGTTTCTCGATTCGCATAGAGGTGTCGGGCGATCCATAGGATTCGTTCCAACCATGGGCGCTCTCCATATGGGACATGTTTCTTTGATTAAGGAGTCGGTTAAACATGATGATATTACTGTTGTTAGCATATTCGTTAATCCAAATCAATTCAACAACCCAGATGATTTGAAGCGGTATCCAAGGAACCCCGAAAAGGATACTGAAATTTGTAAAGAAGCTGGAGCATCTTTGGTTTTTCTACCTTCGGTAGAGGTTGTATACCCCAAACCCGATACAAGAATATTCGATTTTGGTTCACTCGATAAAGTAATGGAAGGGAAACATCGCCCAGGACACTTCAACGGGGTAGCGCAGGTTGTAAGTAGATTTTTCAGCATAATCAACCCCACCAGAGCTTACTTTGGGCAAAAAGATTTTCAGCAATTGGCTATTATTAAAAGAATGGTTAAGGACTATAAGATTGATGTAGAAATTGTTTCTCACCCAACAGTTCGCGAAAAGGATGGGCTTGCCATGAGCTCAAGGAATGCACTTCTAACCCCTAAGCAACGTGCAAGTGCTCCTTTGATTGCAAAAACTCTTTTCGATGCCCGAAACAAAGTAAATGTTAATAGCGTAAAAGATGTGCTAACTTGGGTTGAAAAAACAATAAACAACGATCCTTTGCTTAGGGTTGAATACTTCAGCATAGTAAATGCAGAAACCCTTGAAGAAATTGAACAATGGAACGATACAAACCAAGTTGTTGGTTGTATTGCCGTGAATGTGGGATTAGTTAGGTTAATTGACAATATTCTCTTTAAACCTTGAAAATAAACAAAATGTTGATAGAAGTTGTAAAATCAAAAATCCATCAGGTAAAAGTAACCGAAGCTAATCTATACTATGTTGGTAGCGTTACAATTGATGAGGACCTTATGGATGCAGCGAATATTGTTGCAAACGAAAAGGTTCAGGTAGTGAACATTAATAACGGGGAGAGGGTTGAGACATACGTTATCAAAGGCAAAAGAGGTTCTGGAGAGATCTGCCTTAATGGACCAGCAGCAAGGAAATGTGTGGTTGGCGATATTATCATCATCATGTCTTATGCCCTGATGGATTTTGAGGAGGCAAAAACATTTAAGCCATTCATAATTTTTCCTGATACAGAAACCAATAAATTGGTATAATTATCAAATTTTTTTAGGTGAAGTCTTCTATAAAGAGTAAAATTCAGTTAATACTATTCCTTTTTTTAGCAGCCCTGCTGCTTTTTTTTGCATTTAGGGGCGTTGATTTTCATTCTGTTGTCGAGGGTTTCAGGAATGCTAATTACTTGTGGGTAGTTCTTGCGTTACTGGCAGGAATCACTTCGCATATAGTTCGAGCACAACGCTGGCGGTTGCTCATTGAACCCATTGGACAAAAACCCTCATTAATCAATACACTTGGTGCTCTCATGATAGGCTACATGACCAACATAGCCTTCCCCCGACTGGGTGAAATTGCCCGATGCGGTAGCCTCAAAAAAACCGACAAAATACCGTTCGAGCCCTTGTTTGGTACAGTAATCGTTGAAAGGGCTGTTGACCTTATCGCACTTCTTTTTCTTGTTATTGTTGTATTTTTAATACGCATCGAATTTTTCGGAAAATTTCTTTTATTTCAAACAATCATCCCTATTGCAGAAAAAATTAAAAGTGTTTTCATATCATCACCTCTGATCATTATTATCATAGTAGGAGCCTTTATTGGAATTGTAGTTCTGATAAGACGCAATGTTTTTGGTGAAAAGCTTAACAATCGAATTTCCAGTATTTTTTGGGCAGTAATAGATGGCCTTAAGTCGATTTATACCATGAAGAAAAGGAAAGTTTTTTTGGGCTATACTATTTTGATTTGGTTTTTATATTGGTTGATGACCTGGTTACTGGTTTTTTCAACAGAACCAACAAGTCAACTAGGTCCGATAGATGGATTTTTTCTGCTAGTGGTGGGATCGCTGGGAATGGCAGCACCCGTTCAGGGAGGTTTTGGTGCCTTTCACATAATCATTGCAATGGGATTGGGTATTTATGGAATTGAGAGAGCCGATGGACTTGTATATGCCATAATATCTCACGAATCGCAAACACTTCTTGTTATTCTGATGGCTGTAGCCTTCCTCGCTTATCTTTTCTTTAGAAGAAGGGCATATAGGGCTAACCAAACCTAACGTTTGATTCATTTTAGCTATTTCGTTGTTGGGAATTTTGCAAATTTTATCCCAACTTATTTCGATTTCTATAACTTTGTAATCTGACTAAATAAATTTTGTATGGATAAAAGAGAGATACTTTACCGGAAAATCCTAAATCAGGTTGCGTTAAAAAGGATACTCGCATTCTGGCGATATAAAGATCAAAGAATTACAATGGCATACGGCACCTTTGAAACCCTTAAACCGGGGAATGTTGATATGCTTGTACAAGCGGCAAACCATGGCGATGTTTTGCTGGTAGCTATTCGTTCTGATAAATTGGTAAAAAATCAGAAGGGCGAGGGAAGGCCGATTTACAATCAATTTAACCGTGCATATATTCTTGCTTCGCAATTGATGGTTTCTGGCATTTGTGTTGTTGAGGAGGGTACATTATTTGAATTAGTTGATATGGTCCGACCAGATTTTACAGCATTTTGTAAAAATGCTTCAGAGGAAGAAAAGAAGGTTTTACAGGGTGTTATCGACTGGGGTGGTGAGTACGTGGAGGTTGATACAGAGAAAACCCTTTCTGAACCTATTAGCACCGAAGGGAGCACTGAAGAGTAAGTATAATTTGCATGGCTAAGGTAAAAACTAGTTACGTTTGTCAGAATTGTGGTGCCGAATCGGTTAAATGGGTTGGGCGATGCCCATCGTGTGGTGAGTGGAATACCTACGTTGAGGAACGGGTTAGCCAGGGAAAATCACCCAAGGGCTTGGTTGATGTATCAAGAAGTGCTGTGCCAAAACCTCTCAAGGATATCGAATCGAGCAACGAAAAACGACTTGATACAGGGATCAACGAGTTGAATCGTATCCTCGGTGGTGGCTTGGTTCCTGGTTCGCTGGTTCTGCTTGGCGGAGAGCCGGGTATTGGGAAGTCAACCCTAGCACTTCAAATGGCACTTAGGCTCGATCAGCTTAAAGTTTTATATGTCTCGGGAGAGGAGAGTGCAAGGCAGGTAAAGTTAAGAGCCGATAGGCTTACCAATGGCAATCAGGAATGCCTAATCCTGAATGAAACATTGTTTGAAAATATTCTTACGCAAACCCAGAATATCGAACCCGATTTGGTAGTTATCGATTCCATTCAAACCCTTTACACTGATTCCATTGAATCGTCACCAGGCTCAGTTTCACAGGTTCGTGAATGTGCGGTTGCCCTTTTGCGGTACGCAAAAACTACAGGAGTTCCCGTTGTCCTTATTGGTCATATCACCAAGGATGGGAGTATTGCTGGACCTAAAGTGTTGGAGCATATTGTTGATGTAGTATTACAGTTTGAGGGAGATAGCAACTACCTTTATCGAATTTTAAGGTCCATTAAGAATCGCTTTGGGTCTACATCCGAATTGGGAATTTTTGAAATGCAGTCATCAGGATTGATCGAAGTTCCTAATCCATCTGAAATATTGCTTTCTCACCGGGATGAGGGATTAAGCGGTGTAGCAATAGCTGCGGCAATGGATGGTGCCCGCCCATTTCTTATCGAGACCCAGGCCTTGGTTAGCACTGCTGCTTACGGCATGCCTCAGCGTTCATCAACAGGTTACGATGCACGTAGGTTAAATATGCTCCTAGCCGTTCTGGAGAAACGGGCAGGGTTTAGGCTTGCCACCAAGGATGTTTTTCTTAACCTTGCTGGGGGTTTAAAGATGAACGATCCAGCAATGGATCTGGCGGTTATTGCTTCCATCCTTTCGTCAAACTTCGATTTAAACATTCCTGGATATTGCTGCTTTGCAGCAGAAGTGGGCCTCTCGGGTGAGATCAGGCAGGTGAGTAGAATTGATCAGCGCATTGCAGAAGCAGCCAAGTTAGGCTTTGAAAAAATGTATGTTTCAAAATATAGCATAAGGGAAGATCTTAAGCCAGTTAAGGGAATACAGATCGTAAAAGTTGGCAAGGTTGAGGAATTAGTTCGACATCTTTTTGGGAAAGCATAAAATTTTTAATTGGTAGGAATTTATGATAATATGTTTTTTTTATGTAGTCTGTATATTGTAAATCGAAATAAAGCTATATTGCAGAAAATTTAAACCAATCGGATATTATGAAAAAGATTCTTGGCATAGCATTTATGGTTCTTATGGGAACTGCACTTTTTGCCCAAGATGCCAACAAGGTTGTTGGCGTTTGGCTCACCCAGGATGGTGACAGTAAGGTAACCATTTCAAAGGATTCGAAGGGCAAATACAATGGGCAAATAACCTGGCTTAAAGATCCGCTAAAGGATGGTAAACCCAAGGTTGACGACAAAAATCCAGACAAAAAAATGCATACTCGCCCAATTATGGGGTTAAGATTGCTTGAGGGATTTGTCTACAATCAGAAGAACAACGAGTGGGTTGATGGCACCATTTACGACCCTAAAGAAGGCAAAACCTATAAGTGCTTGATGTGGTTTGACGATGATCCCAATAAACTTTCCGTTAAGGGCTATATTGGCTTCTCGTTTATTGGCCGCGAAGTAGTATGGACCCGCGATAAGTAGTGCAGCTGATAAAAAAACTTTTTTCTGGTTTTTTCAGGCTTTTTTACCCTAAGGTTTGTGCCGTTTGTGGTGTCGACCTTGTTCAGGGAGAGGAGGCCATTTGTATAGCATGCCTTTACAAGATTCCACTTACCCGTTTTTGGGATGATAAGGAAAACGCTGTTGCCCAAATATTTTGGGGTAGGGTTAATGTTGAAAATGCCTGTGCATACTTTCTTTTTGCCAAGGGGAGCAAGTATCGTCCACTCCTACATAAGTTAAAATACAAAGGACAAAGAGAGATAGGAGTTGAATTAGGATTGCATTTTGGAATGGCACTTAGCCAATCAAAACATTATCAAGATATCGATTATGTCGTTCCCGTTCCCCTTCATCCCAAAAAGTTGCGCAAAAGAGGATACAATCAATCCGAAGCAATTGCTGAGGGAGTAGCAAAGGGGATGGGTATTTCCGTGTCAACTACCCATTTAATAAGGACAGAATTCACCGAGACACAAACCCGTAAAACTCGTGCCGAACGGGTGAAGAACGTTTCGGAAGCTTTTGCCATTGGACGTTCAGTTGAGATTAAAGGAAAACATCTTCTGCTGATTGACGATGTAATCACCACAGGGGCAACGCTGGAAGCTTGCGCAGAGAAATTGCTTGAGGTTGATGGATGCAGGGTTAGCGTTGCTGCATTAGCTTACGCATCGAATTAAGAAACGCCCCATTTGTATCCCCCTACCTCAAAACCCATCATACTAATTACCCTATCCACAACCGTATCAACCAGTTCGTTAATATCAGCGGGCTTGCTGTAGAACGATGGACTAGCAGGAAAGATAATGCCTCCGGCAAGGGTTACGTTTCGCATATTCTCAATGTGGATAAGATTGTAAGGCGATTCACGGAGAACCAGAATCAACGGCCTACGCTCCTTCAGCATCACATCTGCGCTTCGCGCAATAAGGTCGTTGCTGGTGCCGTTGGCAATGCGACCAAGCGTTCCGGCAGTGCAAGGGATTACCACCATGGAATCGTATCCAGCACTTCCCGATGCGGGCGGAGCAAAAAAACTGTTGTTTTCGTATTGATGAATTAGCTCGGATTGTGGAAGATCCGTTTCTAATTCGTAGTCCCAAACCTGCCTGCCAGTTTCAGAAACTATCAGCGCAATTTCCTCAATTTGAGCAGAAAAGGAGAAAAGTTTTTGAAGCAACCTTTCTGCATAAATTGATCCGGATGCTCCGGTTATCGCTACAACTACTCTTTTTTTTGGATTCATCATGACAATGTGTTGTGTGCAAAGGTAATAGTTTGTGGCTTCTATTTATAGTTAAATTATCTATTAAGAATTTTTGGTACTACTAATTTCGTGGACTAGACTATGTTTTGATAATAAATTAGATGTATTTCGTCCGTAGACGGAAGACGGAAGACAGAAGAGAATCCACTTCGGTCTTCAGTCTCCGGTCTTCTGTCAATATCAATTGAATCAATGTAACTCGTATTTCTTTCCACTAAAAGTGCAGTAGAACCGAATTTTTTAAAAGATTTGTTCGGTTTATTTGGTGCAAATTAGAAAAAATATACTTTTGCAACCGATATGCAACATGTAACATAACGATAATTCTTTTAAAAACTTAAACCACAATGAAAACAAAATTTTTGAGTTTAGCAGCAATTGCCTTGTTTTTTTCAGTTTCTTTTGCCGGATGCAAGAAGGACGACCCAGAACCAACCAAAAACATTGCCAAATTGGGAGCACAAATAAACACCTCCTTCGGTGGATTCCTTTCGGTTTCGGAGAAAAAGGTTTACACACAAGAGCAGGCTTTCTTAATTCAGGATCAAATTGATATTCTTTGTTTTTACGAGGCAGAGGGTGGAAATAACATAGCTCTTGCTGCTCCTGGAACTGGAATTTCAGATATTTTTATAGGCGACAGCTCTCCCGAAAACTGGACAACCAAAAACCAAACATACTTCACCCTACCGACAGCAGAGATTACTGTGGCAGATTTTGATGCATTAAAGGATGGCGATGCAATCATTGAAACCTACTTCAATGCAGAGCAAACAAGCGGAAATCGCAAAGCCAAAGATATGAAGGTGAACGATATATGGACATTCAAAACTGCGAGCAGTACATTTGGTATTCTCAAGGTTACAAGCGTTGAGCAGGGGGAAGCCGGATACGTTGAGTTTGAGTATAAGTTGAAGTAGATGAATAGAATTCTTGCAATTTTTACCATTGTAATTTTTATAGTTACTGGATGTAAAAAAGAGGAGGAGTCTAAAACGCCTCCTCTTATCAACTTTAAGTTAGGCGAATACACCAACGATGGTGATTATATTCCAGCTGGGGGCAAGTTAGTTTTTGGCATTGCAGCCAGCGGTGGTGGTTCTCCAATTACCAATCTGAGGGTGCAGCGAATTGCCGATGGCGTTACCATTACAGAAATCGACAGAGGGTTATACATCGCCGAGGGTGGACTTGATTACGATGTAAATGCAGTAAAATTGGGAGCGGACCAGGAGATTTGGCACTTTATGGTGATGAATGCTAACCGCGATTCAGCCATTTTAACCCGAACCGTATATCTTGGGGAGGGCTCAGCCTACGGTCCTATTAAGCACTTTGAATCGCTTAAGATTGGCATGCAGAATAATTCGGAATTTCCCCATTTCCTTGATGTAAATACTGGAGATCTCTACACAAACGAAAGCGTGGCAGGAAATGAGGCCATAATAGATGTTCTAGGATTTGTGTACCTCACAGGTGGTATTATGTCGCCAACTCTTAGCTGTCCTCAGTACACATCTGTTCCGGGGCATTACCCAATTGTTGGTGGATGGTCTGTTCGCAATTCTACCTTATACGATTACAATGCGGTGGATAACGATTTGGTCAATCATCAGGATTTTGATAACGCAACCAACGATAGCCTTCTTGTGGTTTCATTCAATCCTCAGAGTGCCAGTGGAAATTGTAAGTATTGTTTTACCGGCAAGATTGTTCCCTTTAGAACCGAAGATGGTAAGTACGGGATGATTAGGGTAATCCATGCCGATCAAGTACCAGAAGGGTACATGGAGTTAGAGGTAAAGGTACAGGAGTAGGGAAAATGAATGTCGAATATCAATCAACGATTTTTGATTTATGAAGATAAAAACAGTTAAGACTTCTATTATACTTCTTGCACTTCTAGGTATAACGTTCTTAAAAGCATTTTCGCAAGAAAGAATAGAAGGGGTTGTAATTGAAAAATCATCGGGTAAAGCTATTGCTGGTGCACATGTTTCAATTGGAAGAACCGTTCAAGCAACCAATACTTACGGCGAATTTCTGATAGAAAATATTGCTAAAGGCAACCATAAATTGATAGTTTCTGCCGTTGGATTTGCGAAATTCGAGGTTGGGATTACAGCTGTCGAGGGAAAAACGGAAAAAATTGAAATTCAACTTGTAGAAGAAGATATCTTTCTTAATGAGGTTGTTGTATCTGCCACCCGAGCCGAAAGTCGAATTGGCGATATACCCGGAAGGGTGGAGGTAATTTCTCCCGAAAGGATTTCGCTCACATCCTACCAAAGCGTTGACGAGTTATTGTCGTTACTACCCGGAGTACATACAGCCCGCTCATTCGGACTATTCTCATTCCGCTCAACGGTTTCAATGCGTGGTGTCAGCGGAAAGGAACAAGCGCGAACTCTTGTATTGCTTAATGGAGCTCCGGTGAATAAAGCCGATGGCGGTTCGGTAAACTGGAACCTCATATCCACCGGCGAGATAGAACGCATTGAGGTAATCAAGGGACCTGGCTCAGCTCTCTATGGCGGGAACGCCATGGGCGGAATCATCAATGTGGTTAGCAAGAAACCCACCGAAATACTGGAGGGAAGCGTTTCGGCTACCTACGGAACCTATAACACCAAGGGTGTTAACGCAAAGCTGGCTGGAAAGTTGAACAATGGATTTTACTGGGCAGCCAACGGCTTATTCCGCAATAGCGATGGGTATATCACCCAATCCATTGCCGATCAGCAGTCGAATCCATATATCACCGAATCAACCTTCGAGGAGAAGGTGCTGCACATGAAAACAGGATATGATGGTGGCGAGAAATTCTCGGCCGAGGTAGATCTAACCCTTTTCGATGATGTGCGAAAAACCGGTGAGCAAGTCTATCAACCGCTTGGGAATACCCGGGAGTACGATACGTATCAGATCCGTTCAATATTCAAAGGGAAAGCAGGAGCAGTAAGTTGGACTGCATCAACTTTTTTCCAAAGAGAATACTACAAGCGTGTTAGCGAATGGATAAAAGACGATTACACCTGGTACGATGTGCTCTCGCTACGTAGCGATTATGGCGTGCTTACAAGCGCAAACTATACTCTTAAAAATCATACTTTTACCGCAGGTGTCGATGTTCGTCTTGGCGAAGTGGATGCTTCCGATGTTTACTACACATCCACCGATCAGGTAGATAATCGGGGGAAAATGGATTTCTATGGGCTTTACTTTCAGGATGAAATAAGCTTTTTCGAGAATGCCGTTAAGGTAATTGCCGGCTTGCGGTACGATTTAGCTCGTTTCTACGATGGTGAGTTTGTTATCCACACTCCCTCTGCTGAAACCAACTTTATGAACCAGTACCAATTCTCCAATCAGGATGATGTTAGCTGGGGCGCATTCAGCCCACGCTTATCGGTACAGTATAAGCCCAACGGGCTTTTCAGGGTTTACGCTAGCTACAGCCGTGGTTTTCGTCCCTCGGTTCTCGATGACCTGTGCCGTTCGGGACGGGTGAGGGGCGGTTTCAAGGTGGCAAACCCAAACCTTACTCCCGAGTACCTGGATAATTTCGAGATTGGCGGAGACATCAAACCTAATCAATGGCTCAAAATTGCTGCCAGCGCATTCTACTCAAAGGGGAAGGATTTCCTTTACTACGTTTCAACTGGTGATAGTATCGACATGGGATTTGGCCCTAGGCCAATCATGATCCGTTCCAATATTTCTGAGGTTGAAATTATTGGCTTTGAAACCGATTTCACAGCATCACCAATCCGATACCTCACCCTGTTTGGCGGTTATGCCTTTGCATCATCCAAAATTACTGGCTATCAGCCATTGGCAGATGGCGATTTTGATCTAACGGGCAAGTACCTCACCGATGTACCTATGCACTCGTTTAATGCGGGGGCATTTGTGCAAACAAAGTTTGTCAATGCGGGGCTTACATCACGATACACCGGTAAAATGTACATCAACGATCAGAATGCATACGACGATTGGGTTCTGAGCAATCAGCTTCCCGCAGCTTTTACCATTGATCTAAAGCTGTCGAGGGAGTTTTTCAACCATGTTGATATATCGCTAAACATTCAGAATATTCTGGATAAAAAAATATATGAGA
>Ga0334889_1003474_pt1 | contig 15468 bp, 12 predicted proteins | sample GraSluR1_MG_2_FD_207222 | JGI IMG/M metagenome (GOLD analysis project Ga0334889, IMG submission 207222) | Sludge microbial communities from methane-producing bioreactor in Wageningen University, Netherlands - Granular Sludge_8_08-R1 | ecosystem: Engineered > Bioreactor > Anaerobic > Unclassified... | reverse complement strand
GGGGGGAGGGGGTGGACTTCCTCTTCGACCTTTTGAGCTACAACCAGCTTGCCGTCGCCTCCCTGAGGGAGAACGGCCCCTTCGACCTCGCCGTCGCCCACGACTGGCTCGGCCTCCCCGGCGGCCTAGCGGCGAAGAGGGTCCTGGGGGTCCCCCTCATCTTCCACGTCCACAGCCTGGAGGTGGGGAGGGAGACGGCCCCAAACCCCCAGATCGTCGACCTGGAGCTGAAGGGAGCCGGCCTCGCCGACGGGGTGATCACCGTCTCCAAGGCGATGAAGGAGCAGCTCTCCGGCCTCGGGGTCCCGGAGAATAAGATCGAGGTCTCTTACCACGGCGTCGAGCCTGAGGTCTTCAGCCCCTCGGCGACGAAGAGGAGGAGGATCGAGGAGCTCCAGGAGCGGTACTCCCTAAAGGAGGAGGACGAGGTGATCCTCTTCGTCGGGAGGCTCGAGCCGGTGAAGGGGGTGATCCCCCTCCTGGAGGCGATGCCGATGGTCCTCCAGGAGCACCCTCGGGCGAAGCTCCTCGTCGTCGGGAAGGGAACCCTGGAGGGGAGGGTCAGGTCGATGGCGAAGGCCCTCGGCGGATCGGTGAAGGTCGTCACCGACTTTCTCGACCTGGAGTCGAAGATCCACCACTACGCCCTCGCCGACCTCTGCGTCTTCCCGAGCCTCTACGAGCCCTTCGGGATCGTGGGGGTCGAGGCCGCCGCCATGGAGCGGCCGGCGGTGGTGGGCGCCAGCGGCGTCTCCGGCCTCCGGGAGATCGTCGACGACCCCTCTGCCGAGAGGCCGACCGGCGTCCACGTAAACCCGAGAGACCCCGGCGACATCGCCTGGGGGATCAACCTGGTCCTCGACGACCCCGAGAGGAGGAGGGAGTGGGGGAGGAACGGCAGGGCCAAGTGCCTGAGGATATTCAACTGGCCCAGGGCCGCGAGGGAGACCCTGGAGATCTACGAGAAGGTGATCTCATCCCGGAGATGAGGCGCCACTACTTCCTCGAGGAGTACTGCATCATCGCCGCCGAGAGGAAAAAGAGGCCCTCCGACTTCCGCCGCGAGAGGGGGAGGGAGAGGTCAGACCCGAAGACCTGCCCCTTCTGCCCCGGAAACGAGGAGATGACCCCGCCCGCGGTCGCCGCCTACACCGTCGACGGCGTCGGTCCCGACGGGGTCGAGAGGGTCAGGGACTGGTGGGCCCGGTCCTTTCCAAACCTATATCCGGCGGTGACGGCGGACCCGGAGCCGCCGACGAGGGAGTGGGTTGCGGACCGCGCCCGGGGGTTCCACGAGGTGATCATCGAGTCCCCGGACCACGACGCCGACCCATCGGAGTTCAGCCGCCAGGAGCTCGAGCGGCTCGTCACCATCTACAGGGATAGATACGCATCCCACATCGCCGATCCGGGGGTGGGGTACGTCTCGATCTTCAAGAACTGGGGGCGGGTGGCGGGGGCCTCCCTCAGCCACACCCACTCCCAGCTCGTCGCCCTGCCAATCGTCCCCCCGGCCCTCCTGAGGGAGCTGGAGGCGATCGGAAGGTCCCCGAGATGCCCCTACTGCAGCCTCGTCGAGCGGGAGGCCGCCTCGGATAGGCTGATCTTCGAGAACGGCCGGTTCGTCCTCATCGCTCCCTTCTTCTCGGAGGCCCCCTACGAGACCTGGATCCTCCCCAAGGGGCACGCCCCGTCCCTGGAGGGGCTCGACCCCCGGGGGCTCGAGGATCTGGCCGAGGCGCTGGGGGAGGCGCTCCGGAGGCAGGACAGGCTCCTCTCGGGCCCCGCCTACAACTATACCATCCGCCAGCTCCCTGACCGCCGCTACCACTTAAACCTCAGGATCCACCCGGCGATATCCGCCCTCGCCGGCTTTGAGAGGAACACCGGGATCTTCATCAACTCCGTCCCCCCCGAGGCTGCGGCCCGGGAGCTTCGGGAGGCCTGAGGTCCTCCTGCGGCCCCGGCCCTCCAGAAGGAGGGCGCAGGCCGGAGCCATTTGATCCCAGCCAGCCTTCTACCCGCCGAAAAGAAAGGGAAAAACCGAAAGGTTAATGAGACGACAGAATAAGAAATTGCAGCGAAATTATCCGACTGGATGCTCATTTGAGCCCGGATCGATGCCCAGGGGCCTATCGCCCCCGCCGGGCCGCCTTTTAGCGGCCGGGGGCTCTTGATGTGAAAAAACCGCGGGTCGACCAAAAGCTACCGGATCTTGATTTGGTGAACTTATGCGAATTGGTATGCTCTCCTGGGAGAGCCTCTACTCCACGAAGGTCGGGGGGGTAGCCCCCCACGTCTCGGAGATCTCCGAAGCTCTAGCGCGGCGGGGGCACGAGGTCCACGTCTTCACCCGGAGGGGCGACTTCGGCTCCTATGACGAGATAAACGGCGTCCACTACCAGAGGGTCGACTCCGACCTGGCCGGAGATATCCTCGCCCAGATGGACCGGATGTCCGACGCCATCTTCGACAGGTTCTGGCACGTCCAGAAGCTCTTCGGGAAGTTTGACGTCGTCCACGGCCACGACTGGCACCCGGTCACCGCCCTCAACAAGATAAAGGCCGCCTATCGGATCCCCTACGTCATCACCCTCCACAGCACCGAATGGGGAAGGTGCGGAAACAACTTCAGCACCGATTACATCCCCCGGGAGATCGCCCACCGGGAATGGCTCGCCGGCTACGAGGCGGCGATGGTGATCACCACCACCCAGAGGATGAAGGACGAATTGATGATGCTCTACCAGATCCCCCCCGAGAAGATAGAGATCATCCCCAACGGCCTCGTCATCGGCTCCTTCAGGCGGGCCGTCGATCCCGGAAGGGTGAAGGAGAGGCACGGGATCCACCCCCTCGCGCCGGTCGTCCTCTTCTGCGGGAGGATGAACTACCAGAAGGGGCCCTGCATCCTCGTCGAGGCGATACCCTCCATCCTAGCCCGCCACTGGGACGCCAAGTTCGTCTTCATCGGCGACGGCGAGATGAGGGCGGAGTGCGAGCGGCAGGCCCGGGAGCTGGGGGTCGAGGGTTCCTGCATCTTCCTCGGCTACATCCCCAGCAACGTAAAAGAGGAGTGGATGAACGCCTGCGACATGGTCTGCCTCCCAAGCCGAAACGAGCCCTTCGGGATCGTCGTCCTGGAGGGGTGGGACGCGGGAAAGCCTGTGATAGCCACCGAGGCGGTGAGCATCATCAAGAACTTCGAGGATGGCCTCCTCGCCTACATCCAGCCCGAGTCGATCGCCTGGTGCATCAACCGGCTCCTCGACGACCCCCAGGAGATGGAGAGGCTCGGCCGGGCCGGCCGAGAGCGGCTGGAGAGGGAGTTCACCTGGGACGAGATCGCCCGGGAGACGGAGGAGGTCTACAAGAGGGTTCTCGATAGAGGTTAATGAACGAAGATGCGGGTAGCGGAACCGAACTTCCGCTCCCTTGCCCTCCCAGATCATCCCTTTTATCCCCCATCACCCCTGAGAGTGCATCAGGGATATTATCAGGTCGTGGACCTCCTCCGGCCGGCCGACCCCCTCCAGGAGGTGGTGGGACCGACCCCGGGGGGTCGATACGGCCTTGCCACCGCCAGCCCCCACCATCGCCCTCCCGCCCACCGCCGCCCCCGCCAGGCTGAAGTCGTCCCCGAGGCCGAGGCCTGAGGCGGTGATGGGGATGATCGTCCCGAAGTTGAAGACCTTTCCGGGGAAGGACTGCTCCACCACCAGGTCGTTTATGTTCTTGTAAAGGAGGGTCCTCCGATGGACCCCCAGGTGGCCCGACTCCATGATCAGCCTCCAGTTGGTGATGTAGTAGCGGTGAGACCTCCGGTGCCCCTCCGTCCCCAGGACCCCGAGGAGGCCGAAGGTGGTGAGGATGTGATTCTGGTCCATAAACCAGTCGAGACCGAACCCCTCCAGGAGGGCGATGTACTCCGGCCTGCCGGGGAGGCCGAAGGCGAGGAGGGCAGGCGCCCCCAGGGCGACGAGCCACCGCCAGTTGATCCGAAAGAGGGCGATCAGGACCGCCGGGACGAGGATAGAGAGCCACCAGAGGATCCGGGCCGAGTTCTCGGGGCTCATATCGAAGATCTGGACCCCGGGGTAGGAGGAGAAGTAGACCCCCACCAGGGCGATGTAGATCCAGATCCCGTAGAGCCGGTAGAAGGCCAGGGGGTGGGGCCTCAGGGCCCGGATCATCTCTTCACCCTTCTGGAGCTTCGGCGACACGGGCCGGATTTGGTTCCCCATGAGATAAATAACCCTTCCGTCATGCTGGTCGGCCGGAGTCGGAGGCTGGAAGAGGGGGTGAGCCGGAGCTTGATGGCTCGGAGGCGAGGGGTTGGGTGGTCGGGGCTGGACCGAAAGGTTCAAAAACAGAAAGCACGCAAGGGGCGATCGCACCTTTTCGCGCCTCGGTGGCTTAGCTGGCATAGCGCGTCCTTGGTAAGGACGAGGCCGTGGGTTCAAATCCCACCCGAGGCTTGATAACTTTCCCTTTTGGTAGATCGACCGGATCGAAAGCCGCCGCCTCCCCTCTCAGGATCGGGAATCGCGGGGCGATAGCTCCTCCCAGGTCCCTGCCGCCGCCGGGATCCTTCTACATAAAGCTGCACCGTCTCCTTCGGCGTGATCGGCCGCAAGATCCCGGTGAAGCGAAACGCTTAAATACTTCTTAACTGCTAAGTACTAACCTGAAGTTAGTAACTGCATATAGACGGACGTTGCGAGTTGAAGATTCCCCCGGCCGATCGAAGGAGGCGCCGATCCGGCCTGGATGCCTAACAGCAGCGGCCGCCCAGGCCGGGCGGGGACGAGAGCCGGATGGTGCTGATAGGATAGGTTGAAATAAAAAGATATTGATATTGTACGAGGATTGATATGGCTGAGGAGTACACGCTCAAAGTTGGTGAAGCTCGTCCTTCCGACGTGGGAAGAGGCATCGCGAGGGTCGACCAGGCCGTCATATACAACGCGGGGTGGCAGGCAGGGGACGTTCTATCCATATCCGGGAAGAAGAAGACCGCCGCCCTCCTCCTCCCCGGATACCCCGAGGATACGGGGACGGGGATCGTCCGGCTGGACGGGAACATCCGGCGGAACGCCGGCGTCAGCATAGACGACCGGGTGCCGGTGAAGGTGACGAAGTCGGCTCCCGCCGGCAAGGTGGTCTTCGCCCCCACCGTCCCCCTCCGGATCACCGGAGGGGAGGAGTACCTCCGCCGCCTCCTGGACGGGAGGGTCCTCACCCGGGGCGACGTCATCGAGATCAGCGTCATGGGGAGGAAGATAGAGCTCGTGGCGGCGAAGATCACCCCCGCCGCCGAAGCGGTCATCATCGGGGACAGGACCGGGATCGAGATCAGCGAGAAGCCGGCGAAGGAGGAGAGGGCGATCCCGAGGATCAGCTACGAGGATATCGGAGGCCTCGGGCCTGAGATCAAGAAGATCAGGGAGATGATCGAGCTTCCCATGAAGCACCCCGAGCTCTTCGAGCGGCTGGGGGTGGAGGCCCCCAAGGGGGTCCTCCTCCACGGCCCTCCAGGGACGGGGAAGACCCTCCTCGCCCGGGCCCTAGCCTCGGAGACGAACTCCCACTTCCAGACCCTCAGCGGCCCCGAGATCATGTCCAAGTACTACGGCGAGTCGGAGGAGAGGCTCCGGGAGATCTTCAAGGAGGCGGAAGAGGAGGCGCCCTCCATCATATTCATCGACGAGATCGACTCGATCGCCCCGAAGCGGGAGGAGGTGACCGGGGAGGTGGAGCGGCGGATAGTCGCCCAGCTCCTGGCGGTGATGGACGGCCTCGAGTCCCGGGGGAAGGTCGTCGTCATCGGAGCCACCAACAGGCCCGACTCCCTCGACCCCGCCCTGAGGCGGCCCGGCAGGTTCGACAGGGAGATCGAGATCGGCGTCCCCAACCGGGAGGCTAGGCTCGAGGTCCTCCAGATCCACGCCCGGGGGATGCCCCTTGCCGAGGACGTCAAACTGGAGAAGCTCGCCGACATCACCCACGGTTTCGTCGGAGCGGACCTCGCCGCCCTCGCCCGGGAGGCGGGGATGAGGGCCTTACGGAGGATCGTCCCGGAGCTGGACCTGGACGTGGAGAGCATCCCCGTCGAGATCCTCAACAAGATCGTGGTCGTCAACGAGGACTTCGTCGACGCCCTCCGGGAGCTGGAGCCCTCCGCCATGCGGGAGGTGCTGGTGGAGTCGCCGAACGTCCGCTGGGATGATATCGGAGGCCTTGCGGAGGTCAAGCAGGAGCTGATGGAGGCGGTGGAGTGGCCCCTCGCCTACCCCAAGCTCTTCAGCCACATGGCGGCCTCCCCCCCCAAGGGGATCATGCTCTACGGCCCACCGGGCACCGGAAAGACCCTGATGGCCAAGGCCGTCGCCACCGAGAGCCAGGCGAACTTCATCTCAGTGAAGGGCCCGGAGTTCCTCTCCAAGTGGGTCGGCGAGTCGGAGCGGGCGGTGAGGGAGACCTTCCGCAAAGCTAGGCAGGCGGCGCCGACTGTCCTCTTCTTCGACGAGATGGACGCCATCGCCCCCGCCCGGGGCGGAGGGACCAGCGACTCCCACGTCACCGAGAGGGTGATAAGCCAGATCCTCTCGGAGATGGACGGCCTGGAGGCGCTCCACAACGTCGTCGTCGTCGCCGCCACCAACAGGCCCGACATCATCGACCCGGCGCTCCTCCGGCCCGGCAGGTTCGATCGGATGATCGAGATCGGGATGCCCGACCAGGAGGCGAGGCTTGAGATCCTCAAGATCCACACCGCCAAGAGGCCGCTCGCGGAGGACATCGACCTTGTGGCGATATCGAAGAAGACCGACGGCTACTCCGGCGCCGACCTCGCCAGCGTCTGCAACGAGGCGGTGATGCTGGCGATCCGGGAGTACGTCCTCGCCGGAAGGCCCCAGGAGGAGGAGGAGATCGCCAAGTACAGGATAGAGAGCAAGCACTTCGAGGAGGCTCTCAAGAAGGTGAAGCCGAGCAAGAAGGAGGGGTACGGCAAGTTCGCGGAGTTCGCGTGAGGCGGGCGCGGGGGCCGGTTCGAGGACCGGCCCATCGTCTCACCGCTCTATTTTTCTGCACCTCGTTCTTTGTCGTTTTATATTTATTCAGTTCAATAATTCGACTTTTCCATCTACCCTCGGACTTCTACCCGCGGTCGTGCCTACAGCATCGACTGTCGCGATTAAGCGTCCTTAGGTCCATGGTTAGGTGATTCTATGCCCCGATTAAGCTCATTTCAGTCCTTGAGTCCCTAATGTTCTCGCATTTTCTGTCAAAATATTATGCCAAATTTGCTCGGCCGCACATATCATCTCAGTAACCGAAAATACAGACTTTGAAGAGGGCCGCGATAGGTAAGAGACAAAAGGTTTATCGGTTAGCAATCACCATTAATAATGATATGATATGAGTGAAAGGGTGCGAAAATATGAGATTTCAATATTTAGCGATCACGTGCATAACATGGATAGCAATGATTTATGGGCCGATATGTTTGGCAGAAGTTGGTGAAAAAACGGATGATGTCGCCCATAATTTTATTGAGGTACCCCAGGAATTTGTCGTGTGTACCGGATGGCACGCCCTTTGTTCTAACTCCACCGACTGCACAATAAATGGCGACAAGGCTTACTGCGACTGTATGAGGGTTAATGAAACCCATATTGTTTATACAAGCGAAATCCAAGATGCTGTGGTCAAAAACCTGACGCAGGCCAAATGCACTAATGAACATCCTTGCGATGTAGATCAAGCTCCTGTTTGTAACGCCATCAAGGACGGACAGTATGAAGTGGATGGCGTTAAGTATGATTGGGTATCAACCTATTCTTATCGTGGATGGTGCAGTCTTTTGAAGAATCTAACAGCTTGTGATCAAAACGCAACAGGATATACCGGGGATAGGTATTGGGCTATCTGCGACGCCGCTCCATGCACGGAAAACCAGAACGGATCCAATCCAGATAAGCCCTTGATCTGCCAGTGTCGGATAAATGATACACCGTTTGTGGGAATGAATGGCAGTTGCACCGGTGACGGTGGCGGGATAATGTCAAGCATGCCGCTATGGGCATGGGACTTCAGCAACAACACATACCCGTTTGCTATGCCTGGCTATGAATATGTACAGGGCGCATGTGCCGCGTGTAAATCTGATCCATTGCCGCCGTGATGATCTTTCACGGGGCTAGTTGGGTCTTCGGTAAAAATAGTGAGGGAGGGTCACTAGACCCTCGCCCTCCGTCGTCGTCTCTCGTCGTTTAGGATAGCCGCCGCCTCTTCATGGGTCATCCCCATGGCCCGGGCCCTCTCCGGAGAGGTCCGGAGGGCTCGCCTGGCCATCCACAGTTGGTGTTCTCTAGAGGTATTCTCCATCGTCGTCACCCCAGTTTGCCGAAAGCCACAGGACAGAACCGTCGAAGCCCCTCGATTTAGAGATACTGAAGAAGACTTTAGGATCAGTCTATTGGAGATCGTTGCCCCGCGAACTCAAATATTTCAGAGCGACTATTTCGTCCGTGGCTACATAAACCTTGCGGAGATCGCCGCCGACCGTCGCGCTGCCACCTTCCGCAGAGCCCTTTCCTTCCATTGAGGAGAGCCCCTGAGAGCCAGGCGAGCTTCATCTCGGTGAAGGGGCCGGAGTTCCTCTCCAAGTGGGTCGGCGAGTCGGATCGGGCGGTGAGGGGGAGCGGTGAGGGGGACCTTCAGGAAAGCGAGGCAGGCGGCTCCAGCCGTCCTCTTCTTCGACGAGATGGACGCCATCACTCCCGCCAGGGGCGGCAGAACCAGCGACTCCCACGTCACCGAGAGGGTGATAAGCGAGATCCAATTGGAGATGGACGGCCTGGAGGCGCTCCACAACCTCGTGGTCATCGCCGCCGCCAACCGCCCCGACATCATCGATCCCGCCCTCCTCCGCCCCGGAAGGTTCGATCGGATGGTCGAGATCGGGATGCCTGACCAGGAGGCGAGGCTCGAGATCCTCAAGATCCACACCGCCAAGAGGCCGCTGGCTGAAGACGTCGATCTCGCGGCTATATCGAAGAGGACCGACGGCCGCTCCGGCGCCGACCTCGCCAACGTCACCAACGAGGCGGCGATGCTGGCGATCCGGGAGTACGTCCTCGCCGGAAGGCCCCAGGATGAGGAGGAGATCGAGAAATACAGGATCGAGGGCAAGCACTTCGACGAGGCCCTCAAGAAGGTGAAGCCGAGCAAGAAGGAGGGGTACGGCAAGTTCGCGGAGTTCGCGTGAGGCGGGCGCGGGGGCCGGTTTGAGGGCCTGCCCTCGGCTCTCTATTTTTCACCTCTCTTTATTTTATTATGGAAACCCACAGCTCTGCTGACCCCCTAGTGAGCGAGTATCTCATCGAGTCATCTCTAATGAGATAATCAACTATATAAATAAAAATAAACTATATACAAATTAAACTAAGTATTTGAGCCGGGTCAGTAGAGAGCCCGGACAGGCTCATAATCACCATGCTTGATAGCGAAATTCTGGAGAGTTTCATTGCATACTACTTAACGACAAAGATAACATCCGATTCCGTTGTGTACTTATCATCTCCCCAATCAAAATCAAGCTTGAAGCCGATTTCACCGTTTAAGCTATCTAGAAATTTATTGATTGAATTCGCGATGAGTGGTTTTGCTCTTTTTAATTTCCATGATTCAAAGAAATTATTTTTATCGATTAGTACCAAAAAGAGTCTATTTGAAGCGTCAAAGCGGCGCTCTCCTTGATTTTCGTACAGCCATCGAACCAGCAATTCTGGATTTTGCATAGCTTGAGTTAATAATTTTTCTCGGCTTTCATGTAACTCAGAAATTAGTTTAGAGGATTTTTCATCGGGGTTATCATCAAGTTTACGCCATAGGTCTGGTATCAAGACAGCATCCGGTGCAGATCTATCATAAGCTATGTTTAGATCTCTACTCACATGTTTCATTAGCGTAAGCTCTGGACTAAGATTGTGTGATCTGCGATAATCTTTTACATAACCTTCCGGTAAATAAGTAACTTTTAAGTCAAAGGGCTTATTATTAACAAAGAAATCAATTTTCTTAATTAGGCCAACAGCCGGAATAACATTATAATGATCTTTAAAGATGTCTTCAATGATTATTGAACTCCAATGATTATACCAAGATGCCAGCACATAATCACGCATACTATTATGAACTTCGTTTTCAATTGCTGAAGTCAACGATTCATAAGAAGTAATTTTTTTTACGTAGTTATTAACGATCGTCTTTTCTAAACTGTTCTGATGAAGGCCGCCCCATCCGAAGGATTGTATTTTGTACAATTCATTTATGAGTTGGTCTTCATTTTTCCTTCTGACAGCTCTATCCTGTTCATAAAGCTCAGATATCGTCTCATCAATACAATCTTGCGATATGCGTGACTCATAAATTATTTTGAGCCAGTCTTTTGATTTTGCGTACGTTACATCTATCGAGTATTTTTGTATCAAATACTCCAGTTGGGATTTCCGAGAAAGGGAGCGGAGCTTTATAAAGCGCATGCCATCATCTGTTGACGATAGTTCTCGGATCTTATCTTCTTTAAAATATTTTTCTGCAATCTTAAAGTCCATGTTTCTACGCTCCTCGCGGATACTTAGTCGACCATCCCTGGATGTTTTTGAATGTGTTCGTGATATCTCTTTTCGAGCTTTCGCTTATGTTTTTACCATATAGCAGAACAAAATCAGTTTTTAGGCCACCTTTACGATTATCCTGAACAACTGAGCAAGCAGAATATTCCATAGGATAGCAGCCAATATAATCAAATTTATATATTTTATTTAGCTCATTTAGGCTATTCCAATGATCATTTGATCTGGCGTTGAACATGACAGCTATTAAGCCGTTATCAACTAGCACACGGAAACACTCCGCTAATATCAAATTTAATTTTTTGTTATAATTATTAATATCTTTTTTACGCTCTTTTGCATTTGAAATTACTAATTCGTCGGCATAATTTGAATCCGTGGCAAGTATGCTATTCCATATCTCGCTTAATTCTAAATAAGGGATTCTATCTCCATGTGGAGGATCAGTAAGAATTACCTTGATGGTGTTTGATGGGATATATTTTAGAAGAAATTCTGAATCGCCAAGGCTGATATAGGTGCGTCCATTTCCACGTAATAGATCAGTAATGGTGTCAGAAATATAAATCTGTTTTTGCTCACCAGACTCTTTGACTGCTTTCAACAGTTTACGTGCCTTGTTTTCAAAACAGTTCCACGCATTAATTTCAAAATGCTGCTCAGGTCGCCAGTAGCCTATTACCCAACTACCAACTTCGATCCTATCAATTTCTTTTCCTTTTGTTTTTCCCCGTTTTGATATTGCAAAAACCATATTTGACATTTGACCGACCGATGAGGTAAGAACGAGCAACAAAGCTCTTTTCGTGCTTCCATCGAATTGTTCAATTTCTTCTTTTAGCAGATCAATCGCGTATAAAGCACGAGGTGTAAACAAGTCAGCCAATGAAAATGATTCCTTAGCATTAATACGTGAGTTATCAAATAGATGAAGATCTCTTAAGCTTTTCGGTTTATATTGAGGTATATTCTGAAATCTCTCTATTTCATCCCAATTTAGAGATACTTCAACCCTATTTCGACCGTTTTTAGTCCAAATTTTTGTTATCTGGTCGCGTTCCCATAAAAAATGCGTTGCAATACTACCATTGGGCAACAAATACATCTTGTTTATAATGCTTTTTAAGTTCTTCTCAATTTTTTCTATTGCATTTCTTAAGTCTTTATAATTTGGCAAGCCAAGGTAAAACTTGGTCAGTTCAATGCTGATTGGGTTGATGTCAAAACCTACAAAACGGCGCTGCAAGTCGATGCATTCTCTTGCTATGAGACCAGACCCAAGAAATGGATCCAAAACAATATCGTTTCGTTCTGTTAGATTAGCGATCAAAAAACGCCATGCCTCCGTAGGTTTTTTCCCCCAATATTTATGAAACCCTGATAGTCCCTTGTATCCTGCTGGCGGTTCTTGCATTGCGGATAGTATACCAGTATCATCACAAGCAAGTTTCATCTGCAGTGCTTTGGTCATCAAACTAATCTAAGTGTTATTTGGGATAAATATTGCGGTAAATCGCTCTTTTAGGTGATTTCTGCGGCTCAATCTTAAGTCCATCCCGTCTTTGCCCATCGATTCTCCCCACCCATCCTTTCCCGAGCTCCGTTCTTATGTAACCCGAGGAAAAGATTTAACCGGCCAGGTTACATAAGACGCACCCTTGATCCCCAAATTCATCCTGGAGGAGCTCGCCGAGGAGGACCTCCCCCACCTCCTGGAGGTGAGGGACTACCTCGACCGGCTGATAAGAGATCGCGAAGAGTACCCCGTTGAGGATGGCTCCGAAGCCGAGGCCGGCGGGAGGAGGCCCGCCTCCGTGACCTACCGGCAGGAGTGGGTATACTGCGGCAAGGAGTGCAAGACCTGCCCCCACGGGCCCTACTGGTACTGCTACTGGAAGGAGGACGGAAAAACCCGGACGAAGTACATCGGCAAGGTCCTCAAGGAGGTGGAGCTGTGACCGCAGCTCGCCATCCCCTTCTGGCCCTGGCCCTATCCCTCGCCCTGGCCCTCCTCTGCGGCTGCCTCTCCGCCGACGAGCCGGCCGCCGCCCCGGAGGGGGGAAAGGTGAAGGTCGTCGCCTCCACCGTTCCCCTGGGCACCTTCGCCTCCATGGTGGGCGGGGACCTGGTGGAGGTCGCGGTCCTCGTCCCGCCGGGGGCGAGCCCCCACACCTTCGAGCCGACCCCCTCGAAGCTCGCGGAGGTGGCGGAGGCGGAGCTCTACATCAAGAACGGGGCCGGCCTTGAGATCTGGATGGAGAGGATGATCCAGGCGAATAGGAAGATGCTCGTCGTCGACACCTCCTCCGGGGTGGAGCTGATAGAGACGGCCGGCTCCTCCTGCCACGAGAAGATCCTGGCGGCGGACCCCCACATCTGGCTCTCGCCGAAAAACGCCATGATCATCGTCGAGGAGATCTGCGACGGCCTGGTGGAGGTGGACCCCGAGAACGCCGAGGCTTATCGGAGGAACAGGGACGATTACCTCCTGAGGCTCGAGGAGCTCGACCGCGAGCTAGAGTCCGCCTTCTCCGGGGCCTCCCGGAGGGAGTTCATCGTCCTCCACCCCGCCTGGAGCTACTTCGCCCGGGATTACGCCCTCGTCCAGGTGGCGATCCTGGAGGGGGATAAGGAGCCTGGGCCGCGGTACCTCGCCGAGATCGTCGAGGTCGCCCGGGAGGAGAACCTCACCACCATCTTCGTCGACCCGAACTTCAGCCCCAAGTCAGCGGAGATCATCGCCGGGGAGATCGGCGGACGGGTCGTACCCCTCGACCCCCTCGCCGAGGATTACATCGAGAACATGAGGGCCGTAAGCCGAGAGATAGGAAGGAGCCTGGAAGGCTGATAGCTGGAGAGGAGAGAGGAATGGCCGGCGCAGATCCCGTATCGATCCAGAACCTCTGGGTCCGACTGGACGGGCGGACCGTCCTGGAGGAGGTGAACCTGGAGGTGAAGGAGGGGGACTTCCTCGGGCTGATCGGCCCGAATGGCGGGGGGAAGACGACCCTCCTCAGGGCCATCCTGGGGCTGGTGAAGCCCTCCCGGGGAAGGGTTGCGGTCTTCGGGATGAGCCCCGAGGCGGCCCGATGCCGGGTCGGCTACCTCCCCCAGAAGAGCCTCTTCGACCAGAGGTTTCCGATCCGGGCCCTGGAGGTGGTACTGATGGGCCGCCGGGGAAGGATGGGCCTCTTCGACCACTACTCCTCTGAGGATCGCGAGGCGGCCCTCTCCGCCCTCAAGGCGGTGGGGATGCTGGATCTGAAGGACCGGGAGATTGGGGCCCTCTCCGGGGGTCAGCAGCAGAGGGTCTTTGTGGCGAGGGCCCTCGTCTCGGAGCCCGACCTCCTCCTCCTGGACGAGCCCGCCACCGGGATCGACAGCGCCCGGCGGCGAGAGTTCTACGAGCTCCTCGGCGACCTGAACGAGAATATGACGATAATAATGGTCTCCCACGACATCAGCGCCGTATCCACGTACGTCAAGAAGATCGCCTGCGTCAGCCGGAGGCTATTCTACCACAGCTCAAAGGAGCTCTTCGCCGAGGAGATCGAGGAAGCGTACCAGTGCCCCGTGGAGATGATCGCCCACGGCATCCCCCACAGGGTCCTGAGGGAGCACTGACCGATATGATCGAGGCCTTCGCCTACGAGTTCATGCAGAGGGCCCTCGCCGCAGGCCTCATCGCCGCCGTCCTCTGCGGCGTCATCGGGGTCTACGTCATCCTCAACAGGATCGTCTTCATCGGGGGGGGTATCGCCCACACCGCCTTCGGCGGGATCGGCCTCGGCTACCTCCTGGGGACCGACCCCCTCCTCTTCGCCGTCCTCTTCTCCCTGGCGGCCGCCCTGGGGATCGGGGCGATCAGCGACCGGCCGAGGGTCTCGGAGGATACGGCGATCGGCGTCTTCTGGGCGGCGGGGATGGCCCTGGGGATCGTCTTTATCAGCCTGAGCCATGGATACGCCCCCGACCTCTTCGACTACCTCTTCGGGAACATCCTGGCAGTATCCTGGGGCGACGTTCTCCTCATATCGGTCCTCACCCTCCTGATCCTCGGCCTGGTGGCCCTCCTCTACAAGGACCTCCTGATCCTCTCCTTCGACCCCGGCTACGGCGAGGCGGTGGGCCTCCCGACGAGGGGGCTGCGCCTCCTCCTCCTCTGCATGGTGGCCCTCTCCGTCGTCGTCCTGATCAAGATCGTGGGGATAATCCTGGTGATAGCCCTCCTCACCATCCCCGGAGCCATAGGAAGGCAGCACTCCTCCAGCCTCAAAGGGATCATGGCCCTCGCCATCCTCCTCGGCGGCGCCTTCGTCCTGGTGGGGCTCGTCGTCTCCTACCAGCTGAACATCCCCTCGGGGGCGACGATCATCCTCGCCGCCGCGGGGTCCTTCCTCGCCAGCACTCTCCTCGCCCGATGAGGGGACGAATTCCGGCCTCGGAGGGGACTTGCACAACAAACTTATACGCCGGGGCGCTATAGGCAGGATCGGGATGCAGAACCATCAGATCCAATCCATACTCCTCATCCTCCTGCTGGCCCCCGGGGCGGCGAGCCTGGCTGAGGGTGGTGGGGTCCAGTTCGCCGGCGACCACTACAAGGTCCAGGGGGGTCCGAAGATCGACGTCTCCGTCATAAACCCCGTCTTCTCCCCCGGTACCGGTGGGACCCTCCGGCTGATCCTCGCCAACGATGGGGTGGTGGAGGGGCTCGTCCCCGGAGCCGTCCCCCCGGGCTCCGAGGAGGATGCAGCCCAGGAGATGCTGGAGGAGTTTCGGTGCCTCGAGGCCGCGAACCTCCGGGCCGACCTCCTTGCCGCGG
>Ga0334889_1003453_pt1 | contig 15609 bp, 14 predicted proteins | sample GraSluR1_MG_2_FD_207222 | JGI IMG/M metagenome (GOLD analysis project Ga0334889, IMG submission 207222) | Sludge microbial communities from methane-producing bioreactor in Wageningen University, Netherlands - Granular Sludge_8_08-R1 | ecosystem: Engineered > Bioreactor > Anaerobic > Unclassified... | reverse complement strand
CCTAAGATAGCTGGTTAGTTCCTTTCGTTCCCCTTCCTCAAGTCTTACACAATACAATTTTTTCCGTGACACAATACTAAAGGTATGGCATGTTATATGATTTAAAACTTATGTTACAGAGCACTAGAAAAAAGTATGTACTTAATATATTGCGTGCAAAGGGTTTTAATATAACATGTGTAACAGTTGCTAATATGCTAGCTATAGCGGCAGACGAGTTTAATAAAGAAAAATTTAAGCAAGTCATCCACCATATTATAGCTTGCTGTGGGAACCATGAAAACGTAGGAAAGACTGTATTATATAAGCTGGCATATTTTTCTGATTTTGATTTTTATGAATTAAATGAATCGAAAATGACCGGAGAAGCGTATCGCAATATTCAACGCGGTCCTGCACCCATCCACTTTGAAGAAGTTATTCGCGAATTAGAAACTGAAGGTAAAATATTAGTATCCAAACGTGATTATTTTAGCTTCGGCCAATTCAAATATACGTCTAAAGTAGAGCCTGTCGTAAGCTTGCTTAGTCATAAGGAATTAGATGTTATAAACGGCGTGATAAAGAAACATTCATGTAAAAGTGCGTCTGAATTGAGCGATCTATCCCATGATGATATACCTTATAAAGCAACTAAACCGTCTGATATAATTGATTATGAGCTAGTATTTTATCGTGATGAAGTTACATCTGTAAGGGTTTACGAAGAAGACGAATGAATTCGAAGTGTTTGAGGAACGATGGCGATAGTCAAGATTGACAAGAACCCTATCGCCACCAACAATATAGTTTTTTCTGAGACAGATGAATTTACCAAAGATATGGCAGATTTGAATAATAAATATAATACTGTATATAAAGATCTTGAAACATTCAAGTTAGCTTTAACAGCTGCCCTGCCAGACAATCTTCCTGGAATTATTCGGATTTCAGATCTGGGAGACGGTATTAAATGCCCCGTATATAAGGTTAAGAAGTTTCGGTGTCAAGCACTCAAGGGAAAGGGAAACAGAAGTGGTATTAGGCTTATTTACACATATTATCCGTCCTTGGAAATGATCTATTTCATCGAGGCATACCATAAAAATAAAAAAGACAACGAGGACAGGAGAAGGATTCAAAAATATTTGAGTGAATAGTATATCCGAACGCTTGTAGCTATGTCATTCCCGTCGGTTTAGGTTCCAACTTCAAGAAATAGGGTTGATCCCATTCTCGTACATCTCATGGATGACTACCGTGAGGTTGTAGTAGTGGATGGGGCCCTATATCCCAAGCTGCGGTATATGGGCGAGGTAGCTTTCACGAAGCTCCTTTCGATCGATATGATCGTAGATATCGATGGCCTCTTTTCGCACGTCGCCCCTAAGCCCCTGGATGAATTCGCGAGGCATCCCCGCCCGTCGGAGGTGGGTGGTGAACCAGTGGCGGCAACAGTGCGGACGAGAAATGATCCTCCATTCGGTCAGAGTTTGGATTATGCAGACCAACTTGGGTTGCCGACTTTTCGACGATCCGGCTGACTCCGCTACGCTGGATTCTCTCGCTCCGGTTGTTTATGAAGAGCGCCTTCGATCCATCCCTATTTCGCGACTCTCTCAGCCTCAGCCACCGAAACCTTAAAAAATGAAGATGGCTTCCTCTCTATATCACCGGATCAAATCACGCGCATAAGCGCAGGCTTGTCAGGGATATCGGTTCTGAGGACGGATATCCGCTTTCCGATCAGTTCTCCAGTTAGACGGCTCTTTATATTACTCGCTTCATCAGAGCCGAGGACCACCCGGAACTTTCCGAAATCGAGCGTAAGATAGGGGAACTCTTCGACTACGCTCTGTAACATCCCGCAGGCTTCCTCCCACGGTTTCAATCTTATAGCTTCATTCATCGGACTATTGATAATGGATTGTGTTTTATATAAAAATTATCGACACACTTATAGATATCGAATTGAGCAATAAAGTTTTTATCAGAATACCGTTATACGGGTCTAAAGAATAGGTCGGGACCCTATTATGACTAAAATGGATAAGAGACGCCGACATCACGAAACCGCTCGCATGATCATCGACCGGCTGGAAGAGAAGGGTCCAGCAACCCCAAAACAGCTCCGAGACGAGCTTGGCGTCCACAAGAACACCGTCAACCGCAACCTGAGAAAGATATTGTTCAAGAAACTCGGGATTGTCGAGCGGTTAGAAAACGATAGGTATGGGCTGAGATGGCACCTTCCAGAAGAGGACAGGGTCAAACTCCATTACTCCAGGACTAAACGGAAGCTCAGGAGAAACCCGACCCCCGAGGAGATGGCAGGTCTCATAAAAGAAGCCCCTGAGGAGGCGAGACGTCTCCTATTCAAGTACATACCGTTCTATCGCGAGCCCGACCAGAACGAGATCTCTTTGGCCGCATCTGAGGTTTGGAAGATGATCGTCTGGGGTGGCCTTTCCGGGCAGCCGAAGATCAAGAAGGAGCAGCGGCTGAAGACCAAGAAGGAGCTTTTCGATATGGGCGTTTCGAAGGCGGCCATCGACGGGATAGCGATCGAGACCTTCGATATGATCATGAACAAAGACCCTTCCATCCCTTTGGAAGAGGCCCGCCGCTACATCGAAGAGTTCCCGGAGATGAAGCCCAGGATCACCGAGACGAGAGATGGAGGGCGATTATCGTCCAAGATCGAATGGCCTGAAGACGTCAAGAAGATACTCCATTCGTCCTATCAGTGGCGCGGGCGGTCTGAAGTCCAGGTCCCGAGAAGGCTGGACGAGAAGCTCTATCGGAGGTACCGAGAGTTCATCGATAAAAACGCCGACTACGCTCTCGGAAGGATCGGGGAGATGGCAAGGGATTCGGCACCAACCCAGGAGACGATAGACGACCTCCTCCGATGGATCGCGGCCCCGGAAACGAGATCCCGCGCCCTGGATGCGTTGAGCTCCTTCTGCAAGAACGGTCTTGAAGTCGGCCAGCTCGATGAGGATGCCAGAATTAAGATCGCGCATTCGCTCCTCGAAACCTTCTTTGGCGATACGTCAGACGATACCATGTACGAGGACGCCTTGAAGATCATCGAGATGGTGGACGTAAGAGACGAAGAGACCGTCGCGAAGTGCAAGAGGTTTATCGGCTCGTCCCTGAGGAAGGGCGGCCACGATCTCAAGATCATGAAGCTGGGCGGATGGCTCGCGAAAGATCCGATGTTGAGAGAGGGGTTGATCAAGATCTCGGAGGATATCATGGCAGGTGCCGAGGACGATCGGGTATCAGAATTATGCAAGCGGTTCATAAGGAGCATTTAGCATCGATGGGCCTCCCCCTCTTCCGATGAGGCCAGGCTCATCGAGGATCATACCCCCAACTGCGGTATATGGGCGAGGTAGCTTTCGCGAAGCTCCTTTTTGTCGATGTGATTATAAATATCGATAGCTTCTCCTCGCACATCACCCCGCAGCTCCTTCACGAAGTCTCGGGACATACCGCTTCTGATAAGGTGGGTGACAAACCAGTGACGACAGCAGTGAGGGGTGAATTTATCCTCAAGCTTGCCAGAATTGGCATCATATAATCCAACCCTCTCAGCATGTTTCCTGGTCATTTTTTCTACGCTAGCTTTTGAAATTCTACCACCCCTCTTGTTAATGAATAGCGCACTGCCATCTGATCCTGGGCGGTTTTTTCTGGCGGATAACCATCTACTTAGAACAGCAACTGCCTCATTATCAATATATAAAACTCGGTTTGATCTCTTCTTTGTGGGCTTCAGCGTTATCTCGCCTCGTTCCAGATCAATATCACCCACGTCAAGACTGAGGAGCTCTCCGAGTCTCATGCCAGTTTTAAAAAACAAGACTAAAATGCACTTGTCCCTGCTATCGAGGATCGAGTTAACAAGCCTTGCCGCATCTTCGACCTCGATAAGCTTTCTGATTTCAGAGTCGTTACTATTCTTGTACTTCCGAAAATAATATTTCCGAAAAGGTAGTATGGGGTTGAACTCAACGAGTTCTTCCACTATCAGGAACTCGTAGAAGGCACTAAGACATGTAAAAAATCGATCTATGGTAGCAGACTTGAGGTTTCTTTCCTTTAATTGGATCAGAAATGATCTGAGATCCTCTTTCGTTAGCTTTAGTGGGCTACTCTCTCTTGCCTCCAAAAAAGCACAGAATTCTGTTGTCCTGTTAATGTACTCTGAGATTGAGACGATATCGCTGAGCTTTAGATCTTCCTTGAACCTCTGTATGAGGTCGCTTGATGTGGGATTGAGATCCGCAGATTGAGTGATCATCTGATCCACCTCCATCCCAAAGCTGTTTCTTCGACCAAGCCAAACCGCCGAAGAGATTCAAGTTGGTTGTTCACAAGCTTCACGGCTTCAGTCTCCCGAGGGTCGATGCCAAGCTCTTTAAGGAGAGAATAGCCTTCTACGGGCTTCCCACGTTTAAGAATCCTGATGATATCTTCATCATGACCCCTAGTTCCGTCGGCAAGGTCGACTTCTCCGAAATCAGCGTGACGAGCCTTATAGACCTCTGTTTCGAACTTCTCAATCAACAGATTTTTCATCTTGAGTTCGCTTCGAAGTCTTTGAGCTTCATCCCTGGCCTCAGCGAGTTCCTTAACCAAATCGTATCGCTGAAGTTGATCATCATTTTCTCGGAATTTCTCTACAGCTTCAAAAACGAACTTCGATAATGGAATTCCGGCCTTCTTAGCATCTTCTTCCCATAGCTCTTTCACTTCCGCGGAGGGAAGATAGACGTTGATATATCTTGCTTTGAGATGAGGTACTACCATGCCTCTTAGTATGCTCTTAAGCTATTAAACCTTACCGGTACATAGTTAGACGCCCTGAAGAGGGGGGCTTTCTGTAGCCCTGGAATCTTTTCTGCCTTGATTAAGCAGAACAACCCCGGACCTCCGGGCTGGTTTACAGCAGCCCCAAGATCAGCAATATTTTTAGCCCCGTTGTAGTCTGCGTCCCCGCCCCAACCACACGATGGACAGGAAAACACCTTCCCGTTCCTGTCCCCGATGTGGTGGCACTGATGACAGGTCTTGCTTGTATAAGCGGGTTCTACCAGAATCACAGGGATACCAGCACCTAGTGCCTTATAGCTCACGAACTCTTTCAGCTGGTAGAACGCCCACTTGTGTAAAGACTTGATTCGACGATTAGACGTCTGCCTGATCCCCGATAGATCTTCCAATGCAATTGCAGACTCGGTTTCAATGGCTCTCTGAACTATGCTTTTGCTAATCCCATGGTTAACCCATCTCTGGAACCTTTGCTCCTTACCCGACAGCCGTTTCAGAAGTTGTCTACATCTCCGTCTGGTACTTCTTGTGCCCTTCGAGGCTTTGCGTTGGAGGTCGGTTCGCAGTTGGGCGAAGTGGTCTCTTACAGTTTTAATCTCAGATCCTGAATATGTCTCACCTTCTGAAGTTACTGCAAGATCAGTTATCCCCAAATCGACTCCTATCACCTTATCGGTCTCTATGGTATCGGGAGCTTCCGATTTTACCTGGATATCAATATAGTAACCCGATCTCATCTTTACCAGTGTTGCCGCTGTGGGTTTCTGACCTTTCAATAGGTTACGCTGGTAATTCCCAATATCAAGGGGGATTCGTTCCCTACCGTGTAGAAGAGTCAATCCAACCTGCTCATCGGCTTCTCTGTACTGGAATATCCTCTGATCGTAGCTGATACTTGTTGGCTGAAACTCTTCGATTTTGTTCTTGCCTGCAGTTTTACGGTTCGACGCTACTCGTCTTATAGCCTGAATAGTTAAGTTCGCAGATAGTCCGAACGTCTCCCTTGCATCTTGGTAGATCAAGTACTGCAGTTTAATCCCGCCCTTAACCTTCGGATCGACGTTCTGATTGATCCAGGTGCAAGCGTCGGCAAAAAATACCAATGTCTCCTCGATAGACTTCGCCTGAGTATCTGTGGGAGCAAGCTTACACCTAACGGTTAATACCTGATCTACCATCATGTCAACTTTAATTTTCAGCCATAAATATGTTTTGATCCGAAGGAGCCGGGGAATAAGTACGGCCTCCTCCCACGACTAAAGTCGCGGGAATCCGGCCTGATTTCGTCTTGAAGGCTCTTAAAATCGAGAGATTATGGTGCAAAGAAGTCGCTGCGGCCATATTCTGCTATTATGGCGCATCTGCTCTGATTAGCATATGCGCCAGAAGATTCGTTAAATAATTTTTTATGTCTATGCGTAATTCTTGCGAAATGATAGAAAAATGGGTAGCGAGTCGCCACCATCGGGCGACAGGAAGCTACCTTCATCTACGACAGCATCCAACTGCCCATTTGCACCACCATTTGCAGTTGCACGTGCAACAGGCAGCCTTCGCCACAAAACAGCCGCCGCATCTCACCGCCAGGCAGCCGAGATAGGCGGTCCAGCTACTCTTGGGACAGGTGACGAGAGCGTTAACGCAGGGGGAAGCGCACTTCTTCAGTTCCCGCTGCATGCAAGTTCCCCAACTGTCAGTCTCGACCATTTCTAGCCGGGTAGTCATGGCGCCGGTGGTCGGATCCCTTATGCTGGTAGCTACCGCCTGGTACTCTATCGGCCTGCTAAAATCGCCGCATGGAGCCACGAGATTGAATATATACTCCTCTTTACACCCGTCCTCAGCCTCCAGTCTGACCCTGACCAACGCTCCCAGATCTTTTCTGTCCGAGCTGATGTAGTCCTGGACTTCGAGGGTCGTGATCAGTTGGACGATCTCACCGTCATCCATCATGACCCGGGAGGTCTCGCTTATTCCAAAGAAATTATCGTCCCCTGTCAAAGCTTCGAAACCTCTCTCGACGAGATTGTCACTTGCCAGCTTCATCAGACCGTCGGCTTCCTTCAATCTGGCGAAATCTGCAGATACGGCAGCGGTGCTTAAGATATCTGAACTTACTAGGTCCATCTCTGGATCGTAGGCCTCTTCCTCCGGATCTATGGGGAAGACTGTTGGCTCATCAGGCGGTAAGGCCACGGGCAAATCTTCCAGTTGGTCGACCTCTGGGACCTCTTCAACTTGGCCAAATACAGGGGTTGCCAATGTTAGGACGCCGACCAAACATACTACAAATATCAAGGTATGTAGTTTCATACAAATTACCTCCAGATAGTTATCTGATTCAATAAGATAAGAATATTGCGCTTCAACTATAAAGATAAAAAAACTATTATATATATTTGTATTTTATTATATATATGATAGGTATTGGGTTAAAAAGGTCGATTGATATTTGTATAATATCAGTTAAATGAAAAATGCTCATAGTATTCGTCCGAGAGATATACCATTTTTCCTATATGATGCCATGTAAAATATCCATTTATTTGAGAAATTTCCTCTCCACCAATTTCAATATAATGCTTCAAAAATTAAACTTCATCTACATGGATCGTCGATCACCCTGCAGATGCTGATGCTGGGAGACTGTGCATAGAAATAGTTATATATGAATAACAAGGCAAAGCTGCCCATTTTGCAATAAATAAATGTTACTCATAAGATTTAACTATGGGAAGCTGACATGGGCTTCCTCCTAACTCGCGGCGAGACGGCCTTTGGCGGAACGCGAGATGAGGGTGATTTAGGGATGGCAGAACTCAACCCGTTTGATATAGCATGTGAACAGCTGGATGACTGTGCAAAGATACTCAATCTAGATGAAGACGTACGGGAGATGCTGAAGAGCCCGATGAGGGAGCTTCACGTCTCCATCCCGGTCCGGATGGACGACGGGAGGACGAAGGTCTTCAAGGGGTTTAGGGTCCAGTACAACGACGCCAAGGGGCCGACGAAGGGGGGGATCAGGTTCCACCCCGACGAGACGATCGACACCGTCAGGGCTCTTGCGGCGTGGATGACCTGGAAGTGTTCCCTCATGGACCTCCCCCTCGGCGGCGGAAAGGGCGGCGTCATCTGCAACCCCAAAGAGCTATCAGAAAATGAGCTGGAGCGTCTCAGCCGCGGCTATATCGATATGATATGGCAGTTCATGGGACCGAATAAGGACGTCCCCGCCCCCGACGTCTATACCACCCCTCAGGTCATGGCCTGGATGATGGACGAGTACTCCAAGATCACCGGGAGCAACGAGTTCGGCTGCATCACCGGAAAGCCCATCTGCGTAGGCGGCTCCTGCGGCAGGGACGACGCCACCGCCCGGGGTGGTATGTTCACGATCCGGGAGGCCGCCCGAGAGCTGGGGATAGACCTCGCCAAGGCTACGGTGGCGATCCAGGGGTACGGAAACGCCGGATCCAACGCTGCCATCCTCTGCCGGGATCTCTTCGGCTCCAAGGTGGTGGCTATCAGCGACTCCAAGGGAGGAATTTACAACAAGGACGGTCTGGATATCGAGCTCGCCTGCAGCGTCAAGAAGGATACCTGCACCGTCGTCAACTTCCCGAAGGATGAGACTCAGAAGATCTCAAACCAGGAGCTTCTGGAGCTGGATGTCGACATCCTCATCTCCGCTGCCCTCGAGAACGTCATCACAAAAGAGAACGCCCCCCACATCAAGGCGAAGATCATAGCCGAGCTCGCCAACGGCCCCACCACCCCCGAGGCGGACGAGATCCTCTTCGAGAAAGGGGTCCACGTCATCCCCGACTTCCTCTGCAACGCTGGCGGCGTCACCGTCTCCTACTTCGAGATGGTCCAGAACATAGATCGTTACTGCTGGGACGTCGAAGATGTCCGAAAGAGGCTCGACGAGAGGATGACCCGCGCCTACCACAGCGTCCTTGAGACCTCCAGGGCATATAATATAAATATGCGTCAGGCAGCTTACGTCGTCGCCGTCAACCGGGTCGTCGAGGCGATGAAGATCCGGGGCTGGATCAAGTTCTCTTAGCCCTCATCCCTCTGATCCATAGAAGAGCTTGGAACGGATCGTGGGGGTGGGGGTCCACCCCTCCCTCGGGAATCACCCTTTTTTAAAATCCTTCTTAAGAAGAGTTCCCTTTGATGATTCGATAGCTTCAAGCCTGGCCGTTACAGGAGGCCTTCTTCTTATCTTTTCCTTCACCCCTCCCCAGGGTGGGGTTCAAAGCCTGGGGCGCCATATCCACCAGCTTGTGCCAGTTATCCCGCTCCCAGAGCATGGAGGACCGGTCCTCCTCGGGGATGAACTGGCGAAGGCGGAGGGCCAGAGTCTCCCAGTTGACCTGGTGGCCGTCGAAGTCGGGGCCGTCGACGCAGCCGAACTTCGTCTCCCCACCCACCTCCACCCTGCAGGCGCCGCACATACCGGTCCCGTCGACCATCAGGGGGGTGAGGCTGACGATCGTCTTGACGCCATAGGGCTTGCTCGCCTTGGCCGCCTCCATCATCATGAAGGGGCAACCGTGGACGAAGATCCTGTCGATCCTCTCGCCGCCTTCAAGCCTTCCTCTTATGAAGTCGTTCGTCCAACCAGGCTGGCCGCAGCTTTCGTTCCCGGTGAGGACGTGGAGCTCGTCGCTCTCCTCCTGCAGCCTCTCTTCCCAGAAGATGAACTCCCGGCTCCGCCCTTCCACCACCGTTATCACCCGGTTTCCCGCCTCTTTGAGCGCCTTTATCAGGGGTAGGGTGGGGCCTATCCCGAAGCAACCGCAGGCGCAGATGACGGTCCCGAAGTTCTCGATCTCGGTGGGGGCACCCAAGGGGCCAGCGAGGTTCTGGACGGTGTCGCCGACCTTGAGGGCCCCTAGCTTCATGGTGGAGGTTCCCAGGACGAAGAAGACGATCTCGACGGTCCCCTCTCCGGGGTCCCAGCCCGACAACCCCATGGGGACCCGCTCGCCGGTCTCGTCGACCCTTATCATCACAAACTGACCGGGGCGGGCGGCCTTCGCCACCTTGGGGGCCCTGATCTTCATGGAGATGATGTTGGGGACGATGGGCCGCTTCTCTACAATCTCGTACATCTTCAATCACCACCCGCTTTTGACAGCTGAACGGCACAGACCTTCAGCTCCGGTATCTTGGCAACGGGGTCGAGGGCGGGGTTCGTGAGGACGTTCGTCGGCGTCTCAGCGAAGTGGAAGGTCATGAAGGCGACCCCAGGAGACGACCTCTCCGTCAGCTTCGCCCTGGCGGTGACCGACCCCCTCCGAGAGGAGACCTCCACCAGGTCGCCGTCCTCGATCCCCAGATCTGCCGCGTCACCGGGGTTGATCTCCACCAGCTCTTCGTCTCTTAAGAGGTTCAGCCCCGAGACCTTCCGCGTCATAGTCCCGGTGTGGAAGTGGCAGAGGACCCGTCCGGTGGTGAGGATGAAGGGGTAATCGTCGTCGGGGAGCTCCGCAGAGGGCCGGTAGGTCAAGACCGAGAAGAGCCCCTTGCCCCGGGTGAAGCCGTTTCTGTGGAGGATCCCCGTACCGGGATGGTCGGGGGTCGGGCAGGGCCACTGTAGTCCCCCCTCATCGATCCTATGGTAGCTGATGCCACCGTAGCTGGGGGTGAGGGACGCTATCTCCTCCATGATCGCTGATGGGTCGGAGTAGGAGAACTGGTCGGAACGGCCCATCCTCTTCCCTATCTCCGATATGATCATCCAGTCGGGCCTCGAATCTCCCAGGGGCTCCAGCACCTTCCTCACCCTCTGGACCCGCCGTTCTGTGTTGGTGAAGGTCCCGTCCTTCTCGGCGAAGGAGGTGGCGGGGAGGACGACGTCGGCGAAGGCCGCCGTCTCCGAGAGGAATATCTCCTGGACGACGAGAAAGTCGACCTTCTCCAGCGCCTCGGCGACGTGGGTAGAGTCGGGGTCGCTGATGACGGGGTTCTCGCCGATGATGTACATGCAGTCGATATCGCCTTCTTCGATGGCGCTGAAGATCTCCATCAGGGTCAGCCCCGGCCTCTTCGGGAGATCCCGGCCCCACGCCTCCTCGAACTTCCTCCTCTGCTCTTCGCCGACTACCGGCTGGTAGCCGGGGAATACGTTGGGGAGGGCTCCCATATCGCAGGCGCCCTGGACGTTGTTCTGGCCCCGGAGGGGGTTCATGCCGGAGCTTGGCTTTCCTATGTTTCCGGTCATCATGGCCAGGTTTGCGAGGGCCAGGATATTCTCGGTCCCGTGGGAGTGCTGGGTTATCCCCATGGAGTAGACGATGGAAGATGGGCCGTTCTGGGCGTAGATCCGGGCCGCATCTCTTATGAGCTGCGGCTCGACCCCGGTGATCTTCCCCACCTCATCCAGGGATAGATCGGCTAGGGATTCCCGGAAGGGATCAAAACCCTCACACCTCTCCCGGATGAACTGCTCGTCGATGAGCCCCTCCTCGAGGATCACCTTGCAGAGGCCGAGGGTCAGGGGGACGTCGGTCCCGGGCGTCTGCCTCAGCCATACGTCGGCGATGTTGCACAGGCCGATCCACCGGGGGTTGGCGACGACGATCTTCGCCCCCCTACTCTTCGCCTCCTTGATCTTGAGAGCGATGACGGGGTGCTGCTCCGGGGTGTTGGATCCGATGATGAAGATCGAGCCTGCTTCCGCCAGCTCATCGATGGAGTTGGTCATCGCCCCGCTTCCGAAGGCCGCTGCCAGGGCGGCGACGGTGGAGGCGTGACAGAGGCGGGCGCAGTGGTCGACGTTGTTCGTCTCCATCACGAGACGGCATAGCTTCTGGGCGAGGTAGTTCTCCTCGTTGGTGCATTTGGCGGAGGAGAGGAGGGCAAAGCGGTCGCCTTTGGACCGAGAGAATCGATCGACTATGAGGGAGAGCGCCTCCTCCCAGCTGGCAGCGACGAGCTCGCCGTTCTTCCGGATGAGGGGGGTCTTCAGCCGCTCGGGGCTCTCGACGAAGTCAAGGCCGAACCGCCCCTTGACGCAGAGCTGACCGTTGTTGGGGGTATCGCCCCTCGTCCCCCTCACCCGGACGATGTGGCCGGAGGCGACGCCGACGTCCATGACACAGCCTACGCCGCAGAAGGGGCAGACGGTGGTGACGAACTCCTCCGGCCTCTCCCACCTCTCGGACCTCGCCTTGAGGGCTCCGGTGGGGCAGACGTCGACGCAGGCGCCGCAGAACTTGCAGTCGGATTCCAGGAGGGAGACGGGCCCTATCCCATGTTGACGATGGTAGTCGACCTCGAAGTCGAGGACCCCCTCCCCCCTCACCTCCCGGCAGGTCCGGACGCACCGGCTGCATAGGATGCAGAGGTTGTAGTCGCGGTCGAAGAACGGCTCCCTCAGGACGGGGTGGTTTCGATAGGAGGTCTCGTACCTGATCTCTTCGAGGCCTGTATACTCCACCGCATCCTGCAGCTCACATTCGCCGTCGTTGGGGCAGTACTTGCACCCCACCGCCATGGGGAACTTTCTCATGCACTCCCGCAGGTCGCCGCAGTCGTCCTTCCGGTCGCAGAATAGACAGCTCGTCGGGTGGTTCGTCAGGGCCAGGAGCATCTCCAGGGTGTGGCGGCGCATCTCCTGGAGATCTTCGGTCCTCGTCCTCACCGCCATCCCGTCTTCTGCGATGGTGGTGCAGGCGGTGGGGTACGCCTTCTGACCCTCCACCTCGACGATGCAGAGCTTGCACGAGCCGATCGGCGAAAGGTCGGGGTGGTCGCATAAGGCGGGTATGTAAATTCCGGCCTTTCTGGCTGCTTGGAGGACCGTGGCTCCCTTCCGAGTCCTCACCTCTAGTCCATCAATGGTCAGGGCGATCTCGTCCACTTTCACCACCGCGTGATCTCAGGAGCGGCGTAGTCGTATTTCTAAGTTGCTCTCGATCTTCCCCTGGAAAAGAGCCTTCTACGGGGCGTATTCGAGCTAGATGAGGTCGAAGAAGCCTCCAGGGAATGTGATAAAAATATATAATTACAAGGGGGACGATACCGTCCAGTTAACCATCAGTAGGGAAAGCCGAAAAGATTTAAATATCGAGGCATAGGTTGAACTCCAAAACCCATCGTCGAGGGATATCGATGGCGGGCAGACTCCGCTTGGGGTGCAGACGTCGGCATTTCATCTATACGTCTGCCTCGTAGACCCCGGCTCCAGCCGCCAACTCTGACGGCGGAGGACGGGTCGATCCGAAGAGCCGCAGAGCATCAATAAATCGAAAGCGGGATACGATGTCAGATAAAAAGAAGCTGAACCTCAACCGGGTTTCCATGCCCAAGCAGTCTCCCGAGGATAGACGGAGAAACTTCCTCGAGGTGGCGTACGGCTATTCTCAAGAGGAGGCAGCCGAAGAGGCCAACAGATGCCTCCAGTGTAAAAAGCCCAGATGCATCGAAGGCTGCCCCGTGGGGATTGAGATCCCGGCCTTCATCGAGGCCGTAAGGGAAGGGGATATGGGGAGGGCCGTCCGGATCATCAAGGATAAGAACAGCCTACCCGGCATCTGCGGAAGGGTATGCCCCCAGGAGGTCCAGTGCGAGGCCGAGTGCGTCCTCAGCAAGAAGGGGGCGCCGATCGCCATCGGCCGTCTCGAGAGGTTCGTGGCGGACTGGGAGGGCCATAACAACCTCCTCGATAAGGGTGGCCCCGGCCCGAAGGGTGTCGACAAGGCAGAGCCGACGGGAAAGAAGGTCGCCGTGGTGGGGGCGGGGCCTGCGGGCCTGACAGCCGCCGCCGATATCGCCAGGAGGGGCCACCAGGTCACCGTCTTTGAGGCTCTCCATGACGCCGGGGGGGTTCTGATATATGGGATCCCGGAGTTCCGCCTCCCAAAAGATATCGTCCGCGGCGAGGTCGAGTACATCAAGAGGCTGGGGGTAAAATTCGAGCTCGACTCGGTGGTAGGAAGGCTCCTTCAGGTCGACGAGCTCCTGGAGGGGGAATATGACGCCGTCTTCCTCGGTATCGGAGCAGGAGCTCCCCGGTTTCTAAACATCCCCGGCGAGAACCTCAACGGGGTCTACTCCGCCAACGAGTATCTGACGAGGGTCAACCTGATGAAGGCCTACAGGTTCCCCGAGTACGACACCCCCATAAGACAGGGGAAGAAGGTGGCGGTCGTCGGCGGCGGAAACGTCGCCATGGATGCCGCGAGATGCGCCGTCAGGCTCGGAGCCGAGGAGGTCCACGTCGTCTACCGCCGGTCCGAGGCGGAGATGCCGGCGAGGCTCGAGGAGATCGAGAACGCCAGAGAGGAGGGGGTGATCTTCGACTTTCTGACCAACCCCACCAGGATCCTGGGTAACGACCGGGGGACGGTCGCCGGGATGGAGGTGGTAGATATGGTCCTCGGGGAGCCGGATGAGAGCGGGAGGCGAAGGCCCGTCGTCGAGGCCGGGTCCGAACATATAATGGACGTGGAGACGGTCATCATAGCCGTCGGCACCATACCAAACCCCCTTGTCCCGAAGAACACCCCTGATCTTGAAACGACCAGATGGGGTACCCTCGTCGTCGACGACGCCGGGAGGACGACCCGGGAGGGGGTCTGGGCAGGCGGGGACATCACCACCGGTGGGGCTACGGTCATCAGCGCCATGGGGGCGGGGAAGAAGGCGGCGGAGGATATAGACCGGTGGCTGCGAGAGGACGGACCTTGGTCGAGGTGACCGCACCCCGGCCGGAGGATCTCCGGCGGCTCGCAAGATACGTCGGCTTTGAGCTGCATCTCGACCAGACCCTCTTCCGGGGGATGGTGACGGGATCGAAGAGAGCCGCCTCCAACTCATTTTTCGTGAGCTTTCAACTTATTACGTAGATTCGCAGGAGAGAGATCGATGGGATTCAAATCACCAAAAGAGACTACCTGCTCCGTTGACAACGTCGGATGTAACAAGATCGGTATAGAATTTGGCCCTCTGTTGACGCTATCCTTTTTGGCTGGCGCTTTCATCGCCTTTGGAGGGCTCCTGGCGGTGATCGTCGGCGGCGGAGTTCCCGATATCAAGGCGGCAAACCCCGGCCTGCAGAAGTTCATCTTCGGGGCCGTCTTCCCGGTGGGGCTGATGCTGGTGGTGGTGGCAGGAGCAGAGCTCTTCACCGGCAACAACGCCAGCTGCATCCCGGCGGTCCTCTCCAAGAAGGCCCCCTGGTCGGGGCTGGCAAGGAACTGGACGGTATCTTACTTCGGAAACTTCCTCGGCTCCATATTCGTCGTCATCTTCCTCACCTATATGACCGGCCTCTTCGCCTCCGATCCGTGGCTTTCGAGCATCACGGGGATCGCCGAGGCGAAGGTTGCTCAGGATTTCTGGCCCCTCTTCTTCAAGGGGGTCGGATGCAACTGGCTCGTCTGCCTCGCCGTCTGGCTCGCCATCGCCTCCGATGACGTGGTGAGCAAGATCTTTGGGGTCTGGTTTCCGATCATGGCCTTCGTCGCCATAGGCTTTGAGCACAGTATCGCCAACATGTTCTTCATCCCCTCGGGGATCATGTACGGGGCGAGCGTCACCTGGGCCGAGTTCTTCGTCGTCAACCTGATCCCCGTCACTCTGGGGAACATCGTCGGAGGGGCGCTCTTCGTCGGAGGAGTCTACTGGTACGTATACAACCGGAACGACTGACTTAAATATTTCTTTTTATGATCCTGTTTAGCATATTTCATCCAATTTTATCCAATAAGCGTTTCCATCACTTCGAGAAAGGCGAAGGATTAATCACCAATAATCGCGATTTTATTT
>Ga0334889_1003443_pt1 | contig 15663 bp, 9 predicted proteins | sample GraSluR1_MG_2_FD_207222 | JGI IMG/M metagenome (GOLD analysis project Ga0334889, IMG submission 207222) | Sludge microbial communities from methane-producing bioreactor in Wageningen University, Netherlands - Granular Sludge_8_08-R1 | ecosystem: Engineered > Bioreactor > Anaerobic > Unclassified ... | reverse complement strand
AAGCCCGAACAACCGCCGACCACTTCCGAAGGACACCGTCCCCATGACTGAGGCCGATTCAGCGCAGGTGTGTGTCCGTCCGGCCCGACCGGACGATTGGAACGTCGTGACCGAATTCAACCTCCGCCTGGCCCGCGAATCCGAGAACCTGAACCTAAATCCCGCCACCGTTCGCACCGGCGTGGAACGCGTGCTGTTGGACCCGACCCGCGGCCGCTATTTCGTGGCCGAGGCAGACGGGGCCGTCGTGGGTCAGACCCTGATCACCTACGAATGGAGCGACTGGCGGAACGCCTGGTTCTGGTGGATTCAGAGCGTGTACGTCCACCCGGATTACCGCCGGCACGGCGTCTTCCGCACCCTGTACCGCTTCATCGCGGAGCGGGCCCGGCAGGCCGAAGACGTCTGCGGGCTGCGACTGTACGTGGAAGAGCACAACAGGCGGGCCATACAGACGTACGAACGTCTGGGCATGACAGCGGCCGGCTACGTCCTGTACGAAACCGACTGGTCCGGCGCCGCCTCGTCCTGAAGCGATCCGGGAAATGCACCACACCCGCGCTTCCCGCTCCGGTCAACCAGGCCGCCCGAAGCACGACCCGCTGGAAGGGGCGGCCGGTGTTACGCGGACGGGCCCTCCCGCATGCGTTCCGGGACCTTGCCACGCCCGCAAACGCTGCGAAGAGCTCGCCGGATCGGCGCCGGGCAGACCAGGCGGGCGGCCATGAGGAAATCCTCCGCCAGACGCACGGGGTAGCGGCACAGCCAGCGTCCGATCCGCGCATAACACGCCAGCCGCTCACCCAAAGCCAGCGGCGCCAGGCGAACGCAACGCAGGTACTCCCAGAGAAACCGCCAGTATCGGAACACGACCTTGCCGTCGCAATTCGGATCAAACCACGCCGGCATCTTCGCAAGGGTCGCCCGCACCGACCGCTGCACGTGATCTCGCGAAATGAACAACCGTTCCGGAAGCTCGCAAAAGCGACCCCGCAGGCTCAACTCCGCCAGCAAGGGCAGGTCCGAGCCGATGTAGTTGGCAATCCGCGGCGTCCGGGCCAGCACCTCCCGTCGCATGACGCCGAAGACGTGATAACACCGATGCCGAATCAGAATGGTGTCGATGAAGCGATCTCGCGGCCTCGGCGAGTCAACACGACCCAGCTCCACCCCATAGTCCTCCACGGGCCGGCCCGCCTCATCGATCACCGTGACCTTACTGTGACACATCACCAGGCTCGGATCACCCTCCAGCTTCTCCAGGCACTTCTCAATGTAGGTCGGCGCGCAGCGGTCGTCGTGCGCGGCCCACTTGAAGTAGGGCGCCGTCGCCAGATCAAACACCCGGTTGAAGTTCCAGGCGGCCCCCCGGTTCTGCTCGACACGGCAATACCGGATGCGCGAGTCCCGCGCGGCATACGCCCGACAAATGCGTTCCGTGCCGTCCGTCGACCCGTTGTCGGAAAGGATCAGCTCAAAGTCCGCGCAGGTCTGCGCCAGAAGCGAATCCAGCGCCTCGGCAAGGTAACTCTCACCGTTGTACACGGGTAACCCGATGGACACTCGGGGAACCATCCTTAACGCTCCCACCGTCACGACTCGAACGACCTTCTCGCGCAGGTCCGCCGATGTGCTCACATCAAGTCGATCGTACGCCCCGCATCAGACCCGGTCAATTCCCCGTGCCCGAGTCCGTTCGGACAAGTTTCGACAAGACCCAGAATTCCAGGAACACCGCCCCCACCGCCAACGGCATCATGAAGAAACCGGCGCAGTCGTGGAAGAACCACTCCGCCGTCTCCCCCTCGACGACCAGAAACAGCATCGCGGTCACCGTCAGCCGCAGCACGTTGCACACAACGGCAATCGGCACGCACGAAACCAGAACCACGGCCTTCTGCCACACGGGACGGCGGACCAGAAACGCCATCACCGCCGTCACCACGGCAAACGCCGTCAGCAGCCGCAAGCCGCTGCATGCCTCCGCAACGGCCACGGGCACCTCGTCGTTCAGCACCACGACGTTGCCCTGCCGGAGGACCGTCACCCCCAGCATCTCCAGACCCACAACCGCCCCCCGGGTTGCGACGCTCTGAAGCGGGCCTGAAATTGCATTGTGTACACGCCCGGGCAACGGGACCCCCAACAGCAGAAACAGAAGGACCCACCGGGCCCTCCACGTCACCGTCGGACCGGTCAGCCAAAGCACCAGCCCGACCACCGTCAGCCAAAGGGCGTACCGCTCGGCCGACTCGAACAGGAAGACCACGCCGAAGAACCGCAGGGCCTGGCCTGCTAGTACCACGCCCGCACCCCACCAGCACACGCGGACGGAAGATCCCGCAAAGCGATCCCGCTGAATCCACAGGATGAGGAGCGCCGCGATCGGCACGAGCGCGCCGACCGAGTAGTTGTCGTCGGAGCCCCAGTCTCTCCACAAACCGGCAAGCGTGCCGGCGAAAGACCACGCCAGCGCCACCGCCAGGATCGCAGCCGCCGGCCACGCCCCGCGCCACAAGGCAGGTTTCTCACTCGGCGCGACCGGCGTGGGAGGGTCACTCATCCTGCGGCGCTCCTTCCGCGACCGGTTCCCGAAGCAGTTCGGCAACCATCGGCGCCACACGGGCGGCAAACCCGGCCACGACGTCCATCGTCTCGTCCGCGCGATCCATGCTCACACAGGCGATCTGCACCTGGGCCACCTGGGACGCGCCTCCGGCCGTTCTCCACGACCGCCAGCGAAGGGTGCCTCCGTCTCGCACCGGGTTGCCGTCCACAATGAAGTAGTTCAACACGGCGACCCAGGCCGAACGCAGCCCTCCGCGCGAGAACCAGTAGGTCCGTACCGGCACCTCCGTCCCATCCGCCGTCCTCAGCGTGCGGTCGGTCATCCCCTCGAGCGTCCATCCGGCGCTGGGGTAGCACACCTCGGGCCGGTGCCGGGACAGATCGCGCAGGCGCACGCCATAGCCCACGAAGAGTGACAGGGCCTCGAGGCTTCCCGGCCGGGCGTAGACCCGGCTGACGTGGTCCTCTGTGTCCGTAGCCCGAACCACGCGCGGATCAAGCTGGATTTCGTGTCCCGTCCATTCTCCCAGGTGCAACGGGAGCGCCGACAGGGCGCCCGGCCACAACGCCCGAGGCATCCCCACGCCCTCCAGCTCTCTGACCATTCGCCGATCCGCCATTCCGCCGGCAACGAGCATCGCCACCGCAACGCTCAGGGCGATCCCGAATGATGTCCTCGAAGACTCCATCTCGCTTCCGCCTTGTGCTCCGAAGATCACAGCCGTCCGGCCCCATTGGGGTCCGCGCGGCCGGACAATCGCTCGCCTCCGCCCATATGGTACAACCCGCGCAGAACGAACTCCACGTTTTCCCGCCGCCCGACGCAAGATCCGCGGCAGCCTGCCCCCGCTTCGGAACGGCGCACGTTTTGCGCGTGCATTCGGCGATCCCTGCGCATGTCTACCTTATGGGGCGAACGCTTCCTCGATGGCCTCTTCACGTCGTCCGATACACACTCTCGACGCAGGCTATCGTACCTTGCGTGGGCCTTCATCCGAATCGTACCCCTTAGGAAGGCACACAGCTTGGGCAAACCAGGAAAACCACCATACACGACCTTCCAGCTGGAGGACCCCAACGTGAAAACGCACTCCCATTGGTTCCGATTCGCGCTGTGCTCGTCCGTGTTCGCTCTCCTTCTCGCAACCGCGATCGGTTGCGGGCAGTTCTCACCCGCATCGGCATCCGCGGCCGACGACGCCGGAGGCGACCCCGACGGCCGGGACACCCAGGACCTGATCATCGACGATGGCGGCTCACTAGACAATACGGCCGCCTATCGAATCGCGGTCGACGCCGTGGGTGAGGGAACTCCCGGCGAGTACGCCTTCTCCCTCGAGCCGGGCGGCTCGGCGTTCGACGACATCCGCGTGGAATGGGATTTCGGCGACGGACAGCCGCACACCGGCGTCGAGTTGAACTACATATTCAGCAATTCCGGCGACTTTCTGGTCATCGCTCGCGGTTACGACTTGAGCGGGACTCTGTTGTTCCAGGTGTGGTTGACGGTCCGCATCCCCGAGCTCTGGGACGCGGCGCCCGTCGCGCTGGCCGGTCCCGACCTGGAAGTGTTCGAGGGCGACAGAATCTGCCTCGACGGCTGGGCGAGCCACGCCAAGGCGGGCATGAACTACGAGTGGACCCAGATCAGCGGCCCGGCTGTCACGCTGACGCCCGCCGAAAACCCCGCGATCGTCTGTTTCCAGGCGCCGCAGGTCGCGGAAGATACCGACCTCGTCTTCCGGCTCCACGTCAGCAATGACACCGGTGAATCGGAGGACACCCTCACCGTGAAGGTGCTCCACGTCGTCGAGCCGGCCGATGTTCTTGTGGCAAACGCCGGGGCCGACCAATCCGTCGCGGCCGGCGCCCTGGTCACCCTGGACGGCAGCCAGAGCAGTGGGCCAGGCAACACGAAACTGGCGTACCAGTGGACGCAGACGAGCGGACCGTCTGTAACCCTGCAAAACGCGAAGTCCGCAGTGGCCTCGTTCACGGCACCGGCGAGCGTTGCCGATGCCCAGATCTGCGTCTTCCGACTGACCGTCTGGGCGGGCGACATGACGGCGTCGGACGACACCGCCGTCCGGATCGAGCCCGCCGCCGGCAGCAGCGGTGGCGGAAGCGGAGGCGGCGATGGCGGAGGCAGCCCCCAGCCGGAGTGCATGTTGGATTCCGACTGCGACGACGGCCTGTTCTGCAACGGCCTTGAATCCTGCGCCGGCGGATCGTGCCAGCCGGGCGCCGATCCCTGTCCCGGTGAATTCTGTGACGAGAGCGCAGACCGGTGCGTCGAGTGCCTCGGCAACGAGGATTGCAGGGACGGACTGTTCTGCAACGGCGCCGAATCCTGTGTCGGCGGATCATGCCAGACGGGCGCCGATCCCTGTCCCGGTGAATTCTGCGACGAGAGCGCAGACCGGTGCGTCGAGTGCTTCGTGAACGCGGATTGCGACGACGGACTGTTCTGCAACGGCAGTGAAACGTGCAGCGACGGCACGTGCGTGGCGGGACCCAACCCCTGCGCGGGCCAGACCTGCGATGAGGAGTCCGACACCTGCACCGGCGGTTCGGGCTGGTCGCCCCCCATCGGCGTGCCGCACCCCGAGTTCGGCATCCACGAAACGGTCGAAGGCTCGTATGGCGCCGCCGATTACTACACCCACTTCGTGAACAACGAACACGGTTCCGCCACGGACACGAACAACCCCAACGGCAGTCCGAGCACGCCAAGGGTGACCGTGCCCTCCAGCCTTCCCGCGGGCAGCGTGGTCTACCTGGCCGGTGGGACCTACTCCACCACCGCGATGCGCTCGATCACGGGCAACGGGACCCCAGCGTCCCCCGTCTTCCTCCGCGGCAATCCGGCGGCCAGGCCGAAAATCACCATTGACACCGTCTTCAAGGGCTCCTATTTCGTCGTCGAGCACGTCGACTTCGACGGACCCTCGGTGGCCGTGAACGTGCTGGGGCCGTCGAGCCACATCGCCATCCGACGGTGTGAAGTCCGCAACGCCGGCGGCAACGGCGCGGGAATCTGCGTGGTGGGAAGCTGGAGCGGTGACGATCCGACGGTCGTCCACAACATCGTCCTGTACGACAACACGCTGCACGACCTGGGCGACCTGGACGCCACCACCGACCAGGACCATCACGGGGTGGTCATCGGACACCATGCCAATCGCATCTTCATGCTTGACAACGAGATATACAACTGTAGCGGCTCTGGCCTGCAGGTGAACTCCGGTTTCCTGGACGAGACGGGAGACCGGCCGGCCCATCACGTCTACGTCGGGCGCAACCACGTGTACAACGTCCGGCAATCCGGACTGACCGTCAAAAGGGCGCGGGACATCGTCTTCTCGCAAAACCACGTACACGACATCATTGACACCCCGTGGTCCACCGCCAAGGGTCTCGCGTACCAGTACGCACCGTATAACCTCTGGTACATCTACAACCACCTCCACCACACGACCTGGGGCATCAACGGACCCAGCAACGACGGCGGCCCGGGCGGAAACGTCTACTTCGTGGGAAACGTCATCCATGATTGCGACCAGGGCATGATTTTCTGGAACAATCTGCAGACGGCCTACATGGTGGCCAACACCATCCACAACGTGGGCACCGGGATCAACTACGACAACGGACCGGCCATGCACCTGAGTAACAACATCCTCTCCAACGTGACCGGCCGGTCCATCCGAGTGCTCGGCCGAAGCGGCGCCACCGCCGCCGCCAGCACCACGACCCACGACCTGTTCTACAACGGGGGAAGCACCGTGAGCTTCGAGTGGGGCGGCGTCGTTTACAACGGCGTGTCCGCCCTGCAGACCGGTACGGGCAAGGGCGCAGGCAATCTCCAGGCGGACCCGCGCTTCGCCAACCCGGCCAACCGCGACTTCCACCTGTTGGCGGACAGTCCGTGCGTCGACGAGGGGCTCATGCCCTCGCTGTACGCGACCTACGAGTCACTCTTCGGCGTCAGCATCGCGGTGGACTCGGAGGGCAACCCACGCAACGCAGACGCGGGCCACGACATCGGCGCCTACGAACGATGACCCACGGCAAATGAGCCTGGAAGGCGCGTCCCGGCTGGGCAGGCTGTGAATTCCACGGCCGCACGGGGCGCGCCTTCCTCGCCTTGCCGGACAGCCCGCTGGACCACACCCGCAGCCACAGGACGCATCCGGTGCGTGAGGAGCCAGCCCCCGGGCAACCTAACCGGCCTCGTGGAAACGGCTTACCCAGAATCTCTCGGACCCCGACCAGACATCTCGCCTGAATCCCGTTGTTTCCCCTTTTTCCGTTGACACCGGCGAAACAGACCCCATAATCCGCGTTCGGGAAAGGCAGCGCGTTCGCCCCGACACCGCAGGCGCAACGGCGAGGGGCGGCATTCCTGCAAAAGACCCTGCCGACACACCAGCCCGGAAAGGGCGACGGAGTCCGCGTAGACACCGCAATCCGGGGCAGGGCGGAACGAACGGGCTTGCGCCCAGGCCAACAGACTCCCCATGGACCCCCGAGAACACACAGGCTTCGCTAGGACGGATCCGGCGCGTGAAACGATGGTCGACCCCACTGCGGCGTTGAAAGGTGGCCGACTATCCCGCCGATTCCCCCGCGCCGTCGCGCTGATGACCCTTTCCGTCATCCTGCCGGCCGGCTGTCAGAGCCAACCCCGCCCGGCGTCTCGAGCCCAACCGAACGGATCCGCCACATATGTGGATTCCCCCGACCCGTCTGCACGGGCCGGTGCGCCCGAAGACGGAGCAACTGTTCCGGAACCGCCTCCGCCGGACACCGGTGGAGAGTCCACAAATCCGCCGAGCGCGGCGGGACGACCGATCCACCCCACGGTTCAGTTTCGGATTGACCCCCTGGACGGTCCAAGTCCCTTGACAAGCACATGCCGCGCGGTGACGGTGGACGATGGGCCGCTTCCCGAAGGCACGTACACCTGGACGATCGGCGGTGACGTCGAATCCGGCCCCCTGGAGACCCACAGCGTGATCACGCGCCAGTTCGTCACTCCGGGCGCCTACACCGTGATGCTTACGCTTACGGCGGCAGGTTTTACGTCCGGATGCGTGAGCAGTCAGACGAGGGGACTGACCGGGCATGTCTCTGTCCGGGCGGTGGTTATGGGGGAAATAAGGGATGAAGAGGGCCTTCCCGTTGCGGGAGTCGTCCTGTCGGCCCCCGGAGCGGTACCGGGAACGGCAATCACCCGGACCGACGGGACCTACACCTTCCAGGTGCCCGCAGGATGGACGGGCACGGTCACACCGCAGCACATCGAGTACACGTTTGAACCGGTCGAGCGGACCTTCCCGCCCGTTCACACAAACCAAACGGAACAACATTTCACCGCTCTGCGGAAGGACCTGACCCCGGGTCGGTGGATGGATACCGGACCGGCCAACAGCCTGGAAGAAGATGACTCCCTTTTCGATCTGTACAACGTGGACGCCCGGAGGGTCTTCGGAACGGTCTCGCCGGAGGTGAACATCCATTCCCACTATGTGGGGGGCGGCAGCGAAAGCTGGTCCTCCTACGAGTACACGGGGCGCATGCGGGCGGACAACGCGGCCGGCGGAATCGGCGTCACGTTCTTCTCAGATTACCCCAACAGCGACTCGTACTATCGGCTCCGCCAGTATGACGGCGGCGAGTTCCACATCGCCCCCCATCCGCACGGATGGGAGGTTTCCGGCGGCACCACAACCACGGGTGTCGTGCCGCAACCAGGCGTGTGGTACCGGTTCAGGGTCGCCGTCTCGGACACAGGCTCGCGGACGGAAATCCGGGCGAACGTGTGGGAAGACGGAACACCCGAGCCCCCCGGCTGGCAGATCGACTGCTACGACGCGAAGACCGACCGACGCATGCACGGCACCTACGGCATCTGGAGCATGGACCCGGGCGGCCGCTACTGGGACGGGCTGACGACGAACCCGGCGTCACCGGGCGACATCGAGGTCCCGGACGAGGAGCCCCCCGGCGGGTCTCAGACGTGCGGCAGCGACGCCGAGTGCGATGACGGCCTGTTCTGTAACGGACAGGAACGATGCGTGAACGGGACCTGTGCGGCGGGTCCGAGGCCGTGCGGACCCGGGCTGATCTGCAACGAGGCAACCGACACCTGCGAGACACCCTCGGGATGGCAGCCACCCATCGGAATTCCCACTCCGGATTTCGGGATCAGCGAAACCGTCGAGAACAAGTACGGCAGCGCAGACTACTACACCCATTACGTGAACGCCGGCGCATCGGCCGCCACGGACACCAACAACCCGAACGGCAGCCCGTCCCGGCCCCGGCGCACCATCCCGTCGACACTGGCCGCGGGAAGCGTGGTGTACGTGCATGGCGGCACGTACTCTTCCAGCTCGATGTCCGTGATTCGAGGGGACGGCACCCCCAACCAGCCCGTCTTCATCCGCGGCAATTCTGCATCTCGGCCCGCCATCACGATCGAAACCACGTTTCGCGGCACGTACTTCATCATCGAGAACATCGACTTCAACGGCACGGCCGTCCAGGCCAACGTGCTGGGCCCCTCCCATCATGTCGCGATCCGCCACTGCGAAGTCCGAAACGCCCGGGGCGGCGGGGCCGGGCTCGTGGCGACGGGAAGCTGGGACGGGTCCTCCCCCACGACGGTCACGGACGTCGTCTTCTACGCCAACAGCGTGCATGACATGGGGACACTCACGTCCCCCAGCGACGAGGACCGCCATGGGTTCGTGGTGGGGCACCACGCCAACCGCGTCTGGATTGTGGACAATGAGATCTTCAACTGCAGCGGCTCGGGCCTCCAGGTCAACTCCGGGTTCCTCGACAGCACCGGAGACCGTCCGGCGCACCACATCTATGTGGGGCGCAATCACGTCCACCACGTCCGCCAATCGGGACTTACCGTCAAGAAGGCCCGCGACGTCATCTTCTCCCAAAACGAGGTACATGATGTGATCGACACGTCATGGTCCACCGCCAAGGGGCTGGCCTACCAGTACGGGCCCTACAACCTCTGGTTCATCTACAACCATCTGTACAATACGACCTGGGGCATCAACGGCCCGAGCAACGACGGCGGGCCGGGTGGCAACGTGTACTTCATCGGCAACGTGATTCACGATTGCGACATGGGCATGACGTTCTGGAACAACGGGCAACTCGCCCATATCGCGGCCAATACACTCTACAACCTGGGAAGCGGCATCCGCTACGAGAACGGCACCGGCATGAGACTGACCGGCAACATCCTCGCCGGCATGTCCGGCGGCCCGCACATCGAAATCAGCGGCGGCAGCGGCGCGACCGCGGCAAACTCCACCAGTCGGTACGACCTGTTCCACCAGCCCGGCGGGTCCATCAGCATTCTGTGGGGCGGCAGAACGTACAGCACGATTCCGCTGTTCCGCGCAGGATCGGGCACGGGTGACAACAACCTCGAGGCAGACCCCCGGTTCGTCAATGCGGCCGCGCGAGACCTTCACCTGCGGCCGGACAGCCCGGCCGTCAACGCCGGCACGATTCCCGACGTCTACGGGACGTTCCGCAGCTTGTACGGATTGGACATTCAGGTCGATTACGACGGCACCCCGCGGCCCTTGGGCAGCCGTCATGACATCGGCGCCTTCGAGCGCTGACACACGCATGAGCCCGCGCATCAATCCAGGTAGCCCAGCCTCCGGAGGTGATCGACAATCTTCCGCTCGTCCTCGGCCTCCAGATGGCAGGCCGGGGCCGCTCGTTCGTTCCCGCTCGACTGCTCGTTCAGGACCGCCAGGCGTTGCACCAGCCGGTCCGCGATGTCCGGCCGGTCGCCAAGCCGGTCGATCCGTTCCCACGGATCCGCCTGCACGTCGTACAGTTGCCGGGTCGGGCGACCGAGCAGAAAGCGGATGGGCTCCACGCAGCACGACTGGAGAAACCCGCGCAGGCCCCGCTGGAACCGGTGCCCGAAGAGAATCGGCAAGGCACGCGGCCGCAGCAGCACGCTCAGCGCCCGCCAGAACTCCTTCCACAGGCGGCGTACGCGAACCGCTCGCGGCGGCGGCACGTATTCGATGTACTTCCAGCGGTCCTCCAGCACGACCCGAGCGTGTTCTTCGCGGTCGTGCGGAAACGGCAGGTCCAGCACGATCGCCTCATGAACACGGTCGGTCCGCCCTTCCAGGACCGGTCGGAGCGACTGTCCGCGGAATCCGCGCACGGCAGGAAGATCCAGCACGTCCAGGACGGTCGGCGCCACGTCAAGCAGATGCACGGGCGCGTCGCATCGAACACCCGTCGGCCCCGCTTTCGGGTGATGCAGGACAAGCGGGACACGCAGCTCCCCCTCCCACGGAAACTTGCCGTGCCCGGCGATGCCGTGCTCAAAGAACATCTCGCCGTGGTCGCCGAACACCACCAGAAGCGTGTCCTCCCACACGCCCCGCCGCGCCAGCTCTTCAATCAGCAGGCCCAACTGCTCGTCCTGGTATCGAAGGGCCCCGTCGTACAGATCGATGACCTGCTGCAGGTCCCCCCGGTGTCGAATCCAGCGAAACGGACGGCCCGTGCCGTCAATGTGCCCCCGGTACGCGGGGTCCACGTCGACGTTGCAGCGCGCGGGCTGGCGGAACGGCTCGTGCGTGTCGATGGACCAGAGAAACAGGAAGAACGGTGCGCCGGGATCGGCGCGGCCGTCCAGCCATTCCAGGGCCCGCGCATGCACGTCTTCGGAAAGCGGAAGGCAGTAGTCGTCGCCGCGGGCATCCTGGCCGCGGTCGCGGCAGCGCTGCATCGTCCGGCTGTCCTTGAACAGATCGCAGAACACGTCAAAGCCCCGGTCAAAGCCGCGCAGCTTGCTGACCTGGTAAATCGCCGAGAACCCGGCGGTTTCAAAGCCCTTCCCGCGCAGGATTTCGGGCAGCCACGGAATGGCCGGATTCAGCGGGTCCCGCATCTTCCGAATGCCCGTGGCGGATGGGTACTGGCTGGAGAGGACGCCGGCCCCGGACGGGGCCGTCCAGCCACCCTGGGCGTAGCAGCGCGTGAACGCGGCGCCCTGCCGGACAAGACGATCCAACACGGGTGTCGTCTGCCGCGCATACCCGTAGGCGTGGACGTGGTCCGCTCGAAGCGCGTCCATGGCATAAAGAATCACGTTCACCGGCGTTGCTCGCACCTGCTCCGGCAGCCTGTCCCCAAACCGCGATCGAAGCGGTGAGCCTAACAGACACGACAACCCGTGTAAACGCAGCCGCGCCGTGGTTCACAGGCTGAACCGGCGCACGATGCGGATCGCGAGGGAACGGGGCAGCAAGCGCACGGCCCCCAGCAGAACTCGTTCGCTCGTGCGGAGGGGGAAATGCCGCAGCAACTCGTCACGGGCATCGGCGCCGATCGTGATCTCCCGGACGGCCGCGCGGACCAGGTAGTCCAGGGCGAGCTTTCGGGCATAGGAACGGAACGCGCTACGAACATCAGCCCGGGCCGACTCCGCATCGCGAAGGTGACGGCACAGCGACTGCACGTGCGGGCTCCGGTCGTGGACCTGCTTCGTCAGGCTGTCCGCCTGATCCAAGACGAAATGATACGACACCTGCGGGCAATACCCGACCGACGGATACCGAAACGCGATCCGCCACCAGAGGTCCCGGTCTTCGTTCACCCGGAGCGACTCATCGAACCCCCCCGCCTCCGCCAGGACCGTTCCCTCCACCACAACACCGCTGGTCTGGAAGACGAGGCCCCGCCGCAGGCCCTCAAAAAACGGAATGGCACCGGCCTCGCGCAGGGTCTCGTGCAGGGATGCGGGGACCTCGGCCGGTGTCGCCTCCCCGCCCCGTACATAGGCGGGGCTGCAGCCGCACCAGCGCAAGTCCGGCCTGGCCTTCAGCAACTCCACCTGACGGCCCAGCTTGTCCGGCAGCCACTCGTCATCCGCGTCCAGAAACGCGATCCACTCCCCAACCGCTTCCCGAATGCCGTGATTCCGAGCGGCGGAGACACCCGCGTTGACCTGGTGAATGTATCGAACCGGTACGCCGAACTCCTGAACGACGGCCCGCGTCGCGTCCCGCGACCCGTCGTCCACCACGATGATCTCCCGGACGGGATGCGTCTGCACCAGCACGCTGCGGATGGCCCGACCGACGCACGACTCGGCGTTGTAGGCCGGGATGACGACCGACACGGCAGGATCGCGAGTTGATTCTGGCTGCGGCATCGGTCACTCCACCGGAAGACGCTGATCCACGTAGATGGCCTTCCCCCGCCCCGTCAGCGGGATGGCGTCCACGAGTTCCACGGCAAACGCCAGCCGGTTGTCGAACTTGCGGCCCAGGCCCTCCTGAATCCGCCGCCGGTCAGCCTCGCTGAATCCTTCGGCCGCGACCACCCGGAGCACCGCCCGGCCGGGCGTATCTTGGAAGAACTGCACCTGCCGCACGCGGTCAAACGTGTTGTCGTGCATGTTCAGGGCAGTCCAGGAGATGCGAGCCCCGTCGGCCGCCACCAGGACCTCCTGCGTGCGATGGCCGGCGATGTCGCGAACGCACACATGGGCACGACCGCAGGCGCCGCAGCGATCTGAAACGTACGTCGCGTAATCGCCCGTCCGATACCGGATGAACGGCACAACGGTGTTGATGAACCCCGTGCCCGCAATCTCACCCATCCGGCCCGGCGTGGCAATCGGGCGGCCTTCGGGGTCCAGCAACTCAAAGTACCCGTACGTCGGAAAAACGTGCTGGTCCGTCGACTGCTCGCATTCCGCCGAGGCCACTACTTTCTCGGTGTGACCGTAGCCGGAGAAGAACCGGCAGCCGAAAACGTCCTCTGCCAGTCGCCGTTGCTCGGGATACACGATCTCCGACTCGGCAATAATCGCGCGCGCGTTGGCCGGTGCAGGTCGACCGGTTCGCATTAGAAAGCGCGTGAGGGCGGCGATGGACGATGGGTACACGTGCAGCACGCAGGGGCCGATGGTGCTCACATGCTCGATGTACCGGTGCATGTTCTCGTCGGTCATGTGGAAGTTCGAGTAGTAGTGATGACGCAACAAGGGGTCATACTCGTGACGCAGACCGGCGGCATCGGGCTCGACCACTCTTCCGCGGAACACGGCCATCGGCATCCCCAACCGGTAGCCCGCGCGCTCCCAGGCCGTAACCAGATGAGCATACTCGATGGCGGATCGATCGCGGCCGATGTAGAAGCCCAACGGCTCACCGCCGGTGCCGCCGGTCGTGACGCAGTCCACATCCGCACCAGTGGCCGGCCGCGTACACATTTCGCGGAGGTGGCCGCGAAGCGTACCCTTATCCGTCGTCGGAAGTTTCTGGAGATCATCCAGCCGGTGAAGCCATCCCGGGTGGAACCCGGCCGCATCGAATGTGCGCCGGTAGTACGCGGTGTTCTCATACGCAAGCCGGAGGACGCGGCGAACGGCGTCCAACTGATAGTCGCGCACCTGGTCCACCGTCCAGCGTTCCGACTCCCGCACCCATCGCCGATGACGCCGGAAGGCCGCGCCCAGCAGAACGGACAGCGGCACAATCCCCAGCGCACCGCCCGCCACGCGCCGCACGATCCGCGGCGACCGTTCCCACAGGTTCCTGGCTGAAAACGCCTTCTGCACGGCAACCTTCCCGTCAACCCGATCGGCCCGTCACACGCCGACCATAATAGCGAATCGCCGTTATCAACCCGCGCCGGCGGACCATGTCCGCCACGGCCGCCGCCTTGTCGAGCGACCACGCGAGCCCTGCGCCGAGATCATTACGCAACGTGCCCACAGAGCCGGTCAGCCGTTGCGACCGAACGGCCAGCGAGCGCGCCAGCACCCTCCGCGCCTCGCCCTCTAGTGGCACCGGCTGCAAACGCGGGGTGATTTCAAACGGCTCCAGGCACACACGTTCGATTTCACCACCACGTACAGTCACACGCACGGCCAGCGTCTGCGCCGCATGGGGCCGACGCCGCGGATCGACGTCGATCAGGAAATTGCCGATTCCGTGGCAGATCAGACCCCGGCCGTACAGTTCCAGCGGCTGAATGACGTGCGTGTGATGCCCGATCACGCAGTCGGCGCCCGCGTCCACCAGACGTTGCGCCGTCGTGCGGCTGCGTCGGTCCACGTGCAACGTGTACTCGACACCCTGATGCACGCAGACGATCAGAACGTCCACGGTTCCACGGGCCGCGGCCACCTGCGCAGCCGCCATCTCCACTCCGGGGCGGACGAGGTTCACCCGTGCGTCGCCCGGCAACCCATGAGCGGCGGGCGAAAACGCCAGCAACCCCACCCGACCGGCCGGCGTATCGAGCACAAGCGGCTGCGGCTCCGCCGCCTCTCCAACCGCGCCGATACAGGCCATTCCGCGATCGCGCAGCGCGGCCAGCGTATCGAGGGCCGCCTCCTCGCCGTAATCGAGGAAATGATTATTCGCCACGTTGGCAATGAGTCGACCGCGGACCGACTTGAACAGGTCCAGGTGCTCCGCCTTCCCGCGGAAGTGGATCGGCTTCGGCTCCCACAGCGCCCCTCGGTCGGAGAGGCAGCATTCTAGGTTGAAGCAGACGAAGTCCGCGCCAAGAAACTCCGCCGGCAACCGCTCGAACGGAAACCCCACCCCATGCAGATCCATCACATTCGCCACGCCCGCGGCCAGGGCAACATCACCCAGGAGGAGCAGCTCCACACCCGGCCTTTCCTGAGGCGAAGCGTCGTTCAGGAAAAACGTCCACGCCTCTGCTCCGGCGTCCAGAACACGTCCCCAGTCGGGAATGGGGGTCCGCCGCCCCGCCGCGAAGCCGAGGTCCGCCAGGATCCGGCTCCAGCGCGCCGATATGGTGTGGACGTCGTATTCCCGAGCCGTGCGCATGGCCTCGTACGCCGAGCGCCGGCGCGTCGGCTCATCCAGCAGCAGCGACGCCACACATTCGACATATCCACTCACGTCACCCGCGGGAACCCGGCAGCCGTTGAATCCGTCGCGCACACAATCCCGCAGCTCTCCCACGTCCGACACGACCGCGGGCAGCCCGAAGGTCATGGCCTCCAGGACGGACAGCGGAAGACCTTCGGAATCG
>Ga0334889_1003435_pt1 | contig 15707 bp, 10 predicted proteins | sample GraSluR1_MG_2_FD_207222 | JGI IMG/M metagenome (GOLD analysis project Ga0334889, IMG submission 207222) | Sludge microbial communities from methane-producing bioreactor in Wageningen University, Netherlands - Granular Sludge_8_08-R1 | ecosystem: Engineered > Bioreactor > Anaerobic > Unclassified... | reverse complement strand
CAGGAGCGTGCCGGGAAAGCCGAGGCCGATCGCCGCGCCGCGGAGCAGGCCCTCGCCGCCGCGCAGTCTCACGAAGCGGCCGCCCGGAGCCTGTCGGCCGAAACCGTGCGGCGCGAGGAAGAGCTGGCGTTGCGACAGAGCGAAGTGGAACAGAGGGCTCGCCAGACCGCTGAGACGACGCGAATCCTCAGCGAGCGCCAGCGTGAGTTGGCCGAAAAAGAAACGGTCGTCGCGGCACGCGAGCGGGCGGCGTCCGAGGCCGAGACGGACCTCGCCGCGCGCCGAGACGACGTGGAACGACGCGTCGCGGACCTTGTGGAACGGGAACCGCGGATCGCCCGTGAACAGGAGCAAATGGAGCGCGAACGGGCCGTCTGGCAGCAGCGCGCCCGAGAGCTTGCCGAGAACGAGGCGCGCATCAAGCAGACGGAGGAGGAGATGTCCGAACAGCGGCGACGCCTGGACGAAGAGACCGTCGCCCTCGCCGCCCGCCGCAGCGAACTGGACCGCCAGGCGCGCGAAGTCGCCGCCGCCCGGTCGGAGCTGGGCCGAAGCACGCAGACCCTGGAAGCGATCCGCGCAAGAGAGACCGACCTGGCTGCGCAAACCGCCGCCCTGCAAGAGCAGCAGCAGCGGCTGAGCACGGAGCGCGAGGCGGTCAAGGAGCAGGCCCGGCAACTCCGCGAGAAACTCGCCCAACTCAAATCCGCGTGGGAGGAGGCCAAGCGTCGCGAACAGGCCGTTGGGGCCCGCGAAAGCGAGCTCGCACGCCGCGAGGCGGCCCTGGAGGACGGTTCCGGCGCCGTCCCGCCCGCGGTCTCCGCCGAAGGGGCCGACGCCCTCGCCGCCCAGCAGCAGAAACTCGCGGCCCTGGCTCGCAGTCTGCAGGACCGGGAGCGCGAGCTCGTCGAACGTGAATCGCAGCAGCGGGAATATGCAGCCGTCGTCGGCACTATCGCCGATACGTTTGAGCGACTGCAGGGGCAGTTGAGCGCAGCACCCAAGCCTGCGGCGGCGCAGCCGACCGGGGAGCCGCCGGCCGCGGCACCCAGCCCGACGGGAGTTGCTCGTCCGGTATTCGGAATCGGGGAGAGCGCCCCTGCGTCCTCCCGTCCCCTGAATCGCCCGGCCTTGCGGTCGGCCATCGACATCCTTCGCCGGCTGGGCGCCAAGGGTACGGACGAGGAGCTGCAGGCCAAGCTCGCCCGGAATCCGCTGGACCGGGCCACGCCGTCCGGTAAGTCGTAGCCGGCGGCCGGGCCGCTCGCGTTGCGGACTCCGCCGCATGCGATGCATGGCGGTTGCAGGCTGTCCCCGGCTTGCTTCGACGCGTTCTCGAAACCCGATCCCCAAATCTCCCGATAGACCAGACTGAGATCGTCCGAGTGCAAGCGCCCGCGTTCATTGACGTAACCTGGCCATGCCGTTGATCTTATATCGAAGCCTTCTCGCGGAACTGGAGTCGCAGCTCCTCACGGCCTGCCAGATCCGGTCGGACGGTGCAGCGCCGGTGGAGACACCGGTCGCCATGGCGCCCGCGAGGGGCCGCCGTGTCATCGTCGCGGTCTCGGACGACGAGGGGCTCGCGCTGCTGATCGTGACGTTCAGCGAGAGCGTGTGCCGGGAGATGGTGGTCTCCTTGTGGGGAGGAGAAGCCATCGACTATACGGAGGAGCAGTACACCGCGTGTCTGACCGAGTTCTGCTCGGACGTGGTTCGCAGGGCCCGCCGCGCGCGGCCCAGCGATCCGGACCCGCCCCTCGCGGTTACCCGGGCCACAACCGAAGTGGGCATCACCGCGTCCGCCGCTGCGGCGGGCAGTGAACTGCGAACGTCCGCGGGCACGGTGTTCGCGGCATTCGTTCCAGCGGCCCGGCCGGCACGGAGCCCGCGTGCGACGAAGCCCTCCGCGGATTCCAGAGACCCGGCGCCTGCGGCGCGAGAGACCGGGGTCACCGGTCCATCGAGACCTGCAGAGGGCCGCATCCACCAGGTGCTGGTCGTGGATGATGAGCCGGAATCGTCCAACCTGCTTTCTAAATGCCTGTCTGACATGGGGTTACGTGTCCACGAGGCTCGGTCCGGCAAGGCCGCGCTCAATGCCCTGGAGCTCTCTGACATTGATCTGGTTCTCCTGGACTACGAGATGAACGGCATGAACGGGCTGGAGTGCCTGCGTTTCATTCGCGCCGGCCGATCCCAGCCGCGTGTCATCATGGTCACTGCCACGAAGTCTCCCGAGATCGTCAAGGCGGCCACCGCGTTGGGCATCTCGGGCTACATCCTCAAGCCGTACAACATCCTGGACGTAAAGAGCCGAGTTTCGCGGCTGCTGTTTGGCGAGCCCGTCGCCGCGACCTGACCGCGCGAGGGGGCGTCGCAGGGCCGGGGGACACGCCGGGCTCGGTCTGGTCCGCCGAGGCGTCGGCGCCTCGGGCGCCCGGTGTGCCGCGTATCCCGCCCTCTGCCGGGGCTTGCAGCCACTCGGGGATTGCCTGATAATCGCGGGACCTCCCGCACGACGTGCCGCGGGAGGCGTAACGGGGGTTCGATTAACCGCAGGTCGACGAACAAGATGGGAGAATTGCTGGACGCACTGCGCCGCCTTCAGGAGGTGGAACGCCAGTTGGCGGGGCTTCGTCACGGGGAAGAGAAGCGCAAGCGTCAGATCCAGTTGCAGAAGCGACAAATCGCGAAATCCACCGAGCTCATTCAGCAGAAGCAAGCCGAGATGCGGCAGAATCAGATGGAGGTGGATCGACTGGAGCTTGATCTGAAATCCAGGGAGGAATCCCTCGCCAAGCACCGAGCCGCGCTCAACAAGGCCAAGACCAACCGCGAGTACGCAACCATTCTGACCGCGATCAATACGGAGAAGGTCGACACCGCCAAGATCGAGGCCCGGGAACTCCAGATCATGTCCTCGGTCGACGGGGTCAAGGCGGCCATCAGTCAGACCCAGGAGCAGCTACTCACGCTGAACCAACGGCTGGCCGAGGCGGAAAGACAGCTTCAGGAGTACATCGAGAGCACGCGCGAGCCACGCCGCGAGCTGGAGGCCGAGCGGGACCGCATCGCGGACACCGTTCCGCCGGCAACACTGGCAACCTTCGCCCGCGTGGCGGAACACCACGACGGAGAGGCATTGGCCGAGATCGTCCGACTCCATCCCAAACGGGATGAGTTCGTGTGCGCCGGCTGTCACATGAAGGTCACGCTCGAGATCGTCAACGCCCTTCAGTCGCGGGATGAAGTGCAAAGCTGCGATGCGTGTGGACGGTTACTGTACCTGAACATCTGACGTGGGCCGACCGGGCGGCGGTCCCTCCGCCGGGCCGAGTTCCCGTCGGCACAGCACACCCACCTCGTTGTGAAGCTCCGGCAGAATGCGGTCCAGGCGCGAAGCGACTTCATACCGACCCCGCCCCAGCGCCCGGCGAACCGACGCCACCTTGTCCCAGCGCAGGTCCGGCAGGTCGGCCAGCCGGCTCTTCCAGAAGGTCCGCTCGGCGTCCCGATCGTCGTGAGTGGTGGATTGGCCCATGATCATGCCCCAGGCAGACCGGACGGATGGGTACCATGCCGTCGCGGAACGATTTACCGATTTTACCCCACTTCTCTAGTTTTCGGACGATCCGGGTCCAGTCTGAACCGAAACTGCCGTTTTCGTTTTTATCTCGACACACGAGCAGCCGGGTGGGCGGGGCAGTCGGGAGGGTTCCGGGACGTCGGAGTCACGAATTCGAGTGGATGGTCCGCATTCCCGTTTTCAGTAGCGCCGCGAGCACCTAAACCGCGCCCGGACACCTACCGATGTGTAAAAGGTGTGTGGGTCGGGGGGACCGGCCCCGTCCCCGGCTTGCGAAAGGGCCTTGCGTATCCTACGCTTGTTGGCCCGTCCACCGGAGAAGCCGGGAGCAATGTCCGCCCGGACGAGACGCGGCAGACTCTCGATCAGGAGTGCTTCAGATGGCGAAGCGTGGATTCGTGCGACGAATGATGCATGCGGTGGCGGCGGTCGCGATTGGCGGGAGCGCATTCCAACTGAGCGGGTGCGATCCGCTAGTGCGCCAAAGCCTGTTGACCGGCCTGGAAAGCACCACCCTGGCCCTGACCGATACGCTGGTCTCGGCGTTTTTCCTCAGTCTGGCCGACGAGGACACCCAATCCGGCACCGGCGGCCTGACGACGACGAAGGCGCAGTGATCGACCCGTCGCCGCCCCGGGGGTCACGGGCGCGAGGCCGTCTCGCGAATCCGGCCTGCGGGCGGCCGACGGCGATGGATGCGCCTGGAAGCGGTCCCGTCCGGCTGTCGCGGAAGAGCGCGCCCGCCGGATTCGTCTGACGCAACAGAGCCCAGTTTGCCTGTCAAAACCACAGGAGGCACGGTCCGTAGTTCCCGGACGGCGCCTCCTGTTGACTTTTCCTTCTGCGCGGCCTGTCTTGCGTCGCCTCCCGTCTCCCAACCGAGCTACAAACCGGTGGTACGGCCGCTGCGTCCGGGACGGGGTGGGGCCGTCGGGCTGGGCGGGGGCTGGGCGCCGTCCTCTGTTGCGCTGTCCTCGTCGCTGCGAAGCACGACGTCTTTGTCGTGAAGCGTGACGGACTCCACATCCCAGATTTGGACGGGAGCCTGGGCGACGAAAGCGACCGGATAGTCGTTGTCGTCGTCTTCGGGTGAGGGCAGGGCCGCGGGGTATCGCCCGACACACCGGCCATCGAGGTACAGGTACAGGTCGCTGGCCAGCAGGCACATGAGCTCGTGCTGGGCGCCGTTCTGCAGGGGGGCGAGGGCCTGGACGCCCAGATCCTCACCGGCGAGGTTGAGCTGCGTGAACCCGAAATACGTCTCGGGCTGGGTGCCGGTGTAGCGAACCTTGCAGCGGATCACCACGGGCTGCTCTTCGTAAGTCCTGACGGCCAGTTGCACCGGGGTGGGTGTGCCGTCGGGCGTGTTGCAGACGATCCGTCCGCCCTCCGCCGTCCAGAACCGGCTGGACTCTTCGACCGGTCGGAAGTGGTCCAGCGATTGGGTGGGGATCTTGACCCAATCGCCGATCGGGGCAAGGGTGCGGGCCAGATCGATGCCGGGCAGGAAGACCGCGTTGGTGGACGCCCCCATCACCGGCCAGCACTTCGGTTTGCAGGGCAGGTTGGCGATCTCCGATTCCGGCGTGTTCTGGGGAACACAACGTACGCAATCCTCGAAGCCACAGTCGGTGCAGTCGCGGCACTCGTCGCAGCTTGTGCAGTCGATGCAGTCGGCGGGTTCGCGCAGGTCCAGGTCCTTGACGTATCGTTCCTTCATCCACTCGACCCAGCGCCGTTCGAGTTCCTCGACCGCCCCGTCCTCCGGAATGCCCAGGGCCGCCGCGGCAGCGGCGTCCCACCCGTTCTGGAGTCGTACCTCGTCCAGGAAGGCCCGGAACGCCTCCGGGCCGTGCAGGGCGATGAAGGTGACGATCGCGGCGGACTGGTCGTAGAAACGAAGGTTCTCGCCGCCGGTCGGATAGCCTTCGGAGTTGAACAGGTCGCGCAGACGGATGTACTCGCCCGACATCGTGTCGCGGGCCATGTCGGCAGACTCCTTGAGGTCCTTGCGGACCTGCTCCATCTGCCGGGCACACCCCTCGTGGAGCCACAGGGGGTTCGCCTGGGCCCCGAAGAACTCAAACAGCACCATGTGCATCAGTTCGTGAGGCAGGGTGTCCTCCAGGTTGCCTTTGACGGGGTTGTCGACCTTCTGGAACTTCATTCCCTCCTCGTCGGACAGCTGGAAGAGCGCGACGGCGGCGGTGACGCCGAACATCGACTTGGTCACGCCGCCGGAACCCTGCGGGTTCTTGCCCGCCTGCACGTAGTCGTTCATGTCCTTGTAGATGAGGATCGGCACCTTCTGCGACCAGGCCCGTCCGTCGAGCAACCGGTCTCGCATGAAGGCGAGATACTGTTCGCAGATCCGGCCGGCCACCGCGGTCAGCTTCTCGCTGCACGTGGCGATGTAGAAGTGCTTGGTTTCCATCTCGATGGGCGGAATGCCCCACGGCATTCCAGGCAGTTGGAGGTAGGTCGCGTCGTCCACCTGGTCCAGCCCGCGATAGTCGATGTCCACGTCGGGCACGTGGAAGGGATCGCGGTCCTGCCAATCCATGGCTTCGAGTTCATGCTCGCGGCAGCGGAGGTACCCCTTGCGGGCGATCCGGCGCACCTCCTCGTCCGTCGCGATGGTCAGAAGGGCCTCCCACCGCTTGACGGCTTCGGCCTTGTCCCCGTGGGCCTCCAGGGCCTGTCCGAGCAGAATGTAGGCCATCTGGTTGCCGGGGTTCGTTTTCACCTCCTGCTGGAGGGCGGGGATCGCCGTCTCCCACTTGCGGGCCTCAAACGCCTGCTTCGCCTGCTCAAACGCGGAAGAGCTGTCGGCCGCCGCCCGGCCGCCGGCCAGGGCCAGCCCGACCGCCGCCACCACGAGCATCGCGCGAATTCGGTTACACACGGGTCCTTCCTCTTTTCTTGTTGGTCGTCGCCCGAACCTGCTCCAGGCGGGCGATGATGTCCCGATACATGTCATTGAGATATCGCAGATTCTCCGGATGTTTGGCGACCCGTTCCCGCGCGTACTCCGCGATCATCAGAAGCGGGCGGAGCGCCTTGTCGAACTCCTGGCAGTACTCGCGCCACTGCACCCGTTCCTCCGGCGTCAGGTTCCCCCGCGGGTCGCCGGAGGGCGCGGGTTCCGGGTGCTCGGCCAGCGCCTGGTTGAACAGATCGTCGAGAACCTCATAGAGATGCATGGCCAGCGTGCGGACCAGGGCCACTTCGTAGCTCTGGGCGTACCCGGGCAGGATCGCCTCCACCCGGTCCAGCGAGGCCCGCACGTTCCGAACGTCCTCCGCGAAGGGCAGGTACTGATCGAGCCGGGACGCCGCCTTGGGCAGGTCGCGGAACGCCTCCAGGGTCAATTCCAGGTCGAGCTCTCTCTCGACGGCGCGAATGCTGACTTTCTCGTCGACCAGCAGTTGATCGCAGTACTCCTCCAGGGCCTTCCGCATGAGCGTCTCGTCGGCCAGCGCGTTGGGGTCCTTGGCCTTGATCCGATCTTCCCGCGAGAGAAACTGCCGCGTCAACACCCGTCCGACCCGTCGCAGGGACCGGTCCGGGGGGTTCTGGTCCAGAATGTCCAGGTACGCGGTGGCTCGGATCCGGTCCGCCTCCCGATCGCCGGCCTTCATCTCCCTGAGCATGGCGATCGTCTCGTCAAATCGTCCCAGGCGCTGGTGCGACTGAATGATCAGCCAGCGCAGTTCGAATTGCTCGTCGCGCGAATCCTCCGCGTTCTGCAACGGGGCGAGGCGCGGGACAATCTCGTCATACCGCCCCAGGGCGTAGAGGGCCCGGGCGTTGGCCACCTCGCGGCTCAGCAGGTCCAGGTTTTCGAAGTGCTGGACCGCCTCCGGCAGCGTTCCCCGCGGCAGCGAGGCGTCCGCATCGCGCACCATGGACTTGATGCGTCGCTTCGGAATGGACTTGCGGCCGAACTCCGTCTGGATCACGACGCGCGTCCGGCCTTCGCGGATGATGGTCCCTTGGATCGTGGTCCCGTCGTCCAGCAGAATGCTGTCCGCCTGCACGGTGGTCGCCAGAATCAGAACCGCCATTCCCAGAATGCGCCAAAGCATGACTGTCCGTCCCTATCCCTTGGGTCCCAGAACCTTCTTCGCCTTGTCGATCTGCTCGACCCACCAGTTCGGCTTCGCTCCGCGCGGCTTGCCCGCCACCCCCTCCCCGGCATCTCCCAGCCGGCGTTCCATGGACCGGAGCACCACGTTCATCGCCAGCCGCCGTGACGCCTCCGGAACCGGTCCGCGCACGCCCGGATACCGCACGTTGCCCACGCCGGAGCAGATGTCGTGCCTGCTGAGGACCCCGATCTCCCGGGCCCGGTGCATGATTCGGTACAGATCGCACCGGCCGGTCCGGATGGCGTCCTTGTCCTCATCGTCCTGGTATCGCTTCCGGTGGAGGGCCTTGCGCACGCTCACCTGTTTGACGTCAAATCCCTGCGTGCCCCGCACCTGCCCCGTGTACACCGGGTGCAGCGAGGGAAGCGGCTTGATCGTCAGGTCGGGATCGAACGTCCGGAGGCTCGCCTCAAAGGATTCGGCCCACGCCTGGTTTCCCCCGGCCACGTCCATAAACAGGTAGGTGTCGTTTTCCAGGGCCGCCCGGATGGCTTGCTTCTGGTCCCCGGTCCACGGGGCGGGGCCCGTGACCGCGACCCACATCAGGATGGGCGGCGGCTGCCCGTCCGTGAAGGTCGCCGCCTCCACGTTCACCCGGTAGTGCGTCTGCATCAGCCGGTTGACGCTCTCAGTGAAATCCGGGTAGGCCGGGATCGACCCGCCCACCTCCAGGTAGGCCATGCGAAGCGTGCGGCCGCCCTCCGCGCCCGTGGCATACGGGGACGGATCGTACGCGCCGGGGATCGGCTCGCCGTCCGTCGCGTAGGTCAGCAGAGCGTTCATGAAGGCAAACACCTCCGGATGCTCCCGCGTCTGGTACATCTGCCAGATGCACGACCAGTCCGACGGCGTGAAGAACACGAAGTTCTTGAGTTCGTTGCCGATGACGCGCAGCGGTCGTTCGAGCGTCACGCCGCCTTCCAGGGCCAGCAGCGGATCGTCCGCCGCCATCTCCCGGACCGTGTACTCCGGGAACAGGGCCGCCACTCGCTTCTGCGCCGCGTCGGAGAGGGCCGCGTCCTCGCCGGACACGTTCACCACCATCACGCCCCCCTCGAAGCAGTAATCCCGCAGGCGGCCCCACTCCTCGTCGCTCCAGTCCGGCATGGCCTCGACGCTCAGGTAGAGGATCGGGGTCTTGGCGAGTTCCTCCATCGGCCGGTCGATGGAAATCTCGCGCCAGTTGTGCGAACGCCTGCGTGCCCGCGAGACGAAACGAGTCACGTGCTCGGCATCGCCCTTGTAGGCGGAGAACTCGTCACCTCCTGCGATCAGCCGCTGCAGCATGGTCGGCGCATGCACGGACGCCAGCAATTCCAGCGTGCTTCCCGTAACCCGCAGGCTGCCGGCAAACACGCCGCTGGCCCGATCGTAGTACTGCAGCACGTTCCGGGCCTCCGCCCGGAAGAGGTTCTGGTTCGCCAGCCGGTCCCGACCGGTGATCCGCGACGCCCCCAGCAGGTAGAACGCCCGCGTGAACGGATCGTCCCCCCGGCCCCACTCCTGGGCCATCCGCTGTTCCACCGGCAGGACGAAGTCGCGGTCCAGCTCAAACGCATAGTTGCCCAGCAACCAGTTCCACGCCGCCCCGATCGCATCCAGTTGCCGGCGGTTCGCCCGGAACTGAGTGCAGTTGCGGGCGAGCAGCCCGTGCGCCACGTCAAGCGTGGACAGCAGCGCGGACAACCCGGCCGCCGTCCGGGCCAATGTCGGCACTTCGCCCACCCCACCGTAGGCGGGCATCAGGCCCGTGAAGCCGCCGTTCGTGACCTGTGCATCCACCCAATAGCCGGCCGCCGCCCGCCAGAGCCGGATGTCCACCGAGCGGCCCGCGAAGTGGGCCTCCCGCAGGGCGTCGACCGCCCCGGCGGAACTGACGTGATCGGACTGCAATCGGACCGGCTCGGAAGGCGTGCCCGCCTGCGGCTCTCGCACGGGGCTCGTCTCCGCCCAGCCGCCGTCCGCCAGTTGGGCCCGCTGCAGCCAATCCAGGTCCCGGGCAATCGTCCGCCCGTGCTTGTTCAGGTCGCCGTGCCGGGCCAGGCAGTACAACCGGTTGGCGACCGCCGCCGTGGTGCTGGGTTGCTCTTCCGGCAAACGCCGCTCGTCGGCCAGCCAATCGAGTGCTGTGGACAGCGGCTCTTCCGTGGTGTCCTCGCCCATCTCTGCCAGGGCCGAAACGATCATCGCCGTATCGGAAATGACGCCGTCCTGGCTGCCCTGGCCGCCGCCGCCCCCAATGCCGCCGCCGCCGATACCGCCGCCGCCTTCCCCCAACCCGTAAAAGCCCCGCTTGTCCTGGAATTGCTTGAGCAGTTCCGAGGATTTCGCCAGGACTTCGGCCACCCGCCGCTCGATCGAATCCTCAATCGGAATGTACCGAATCGGCACGGGCATCTCCGGCTCCTGGCCGGCGGCGAGGGCCTCATCCACCTCCCGAAACACGATCCGGCGGAACAGGAACTGCTCCTTCGCTCCTTCCGGCAGCTCGACGACCACCGCCGCCGTTCCCGTCTGTTGCCCGAAGCTCCCGGTGCGCACCCGCCCGGTCGTCTCCCGAGGCACTCCATCGAGCACGACGTTGAAACCCGCCCCCTGCGGTTGGCCGTCGGCCCACAGGGCCGGTGCGATGACCCGGCACCGGACTCCCTGGCCCCCATCCCGGCCGAACACGATTGCCTGAATGACGTATTCGTACGTCCGGTTGGGGCGGAGCTCTCCCTTGAGTTCAAACCAGACCGAGACTTTTCCCGGGGGGGTCGGGAAGTCCACCTCCTTGGTGTCGACGAGCAGGCCGCGGATTCCGCCCTTCTCCTGAGCGCCCAGCTCCACGTATCCCACCCTCATCTTGTCGCGGAACGGGCGCATGTTGTTCACGCCCGAAACGACCACTCGTCCAAAGTGGTCATCCCCGTCAAATGCATAGAAGACGCCGTCCCGACTCAACAGCGGGCGCATCTCGGCCCACTTCGTGTTTCGGTTCAACAGGCCGTTCGCCACCAGGTTCGGGCCCGCCGAGCACAGCGGCAGGCCCGCCACCCAAGTGGTGAGCATGGCTGCGGCCACCGCCGCCCGCGGATTACGATTCAGAGGCACGGTCAACTCCCCCTTTTTTGCCTGTCCGGGCAGATTGCTTCCTCATACGGCTTGCATGGGGTCTCACAGACTGACGAACCCCGAAATCAAGTGGTGGAGATTACCACAGACCCGGCCCTCGTGCCACCGATCCGGGCCGCAGCGGCCCCGCGTTTGGGTGGCCCGTCCCAGGAGCGGGATCCCGTCCGGGATCGCGCGCGTTCGGCGGGACAGGGGGCCGGCGTATGCATCTCATTTCTACGCCCGGCGACCGGTTCGGTTCCACCCCGCCTGCTCGAAAAACCGAACCGGTTGATCCCGCCCATCCCGCCCGCTATAGGGGTGTAGCGAATCCCGCGCCGGGTCGGCGCGGGCGCCTCCGCGCCGGCAGAGGATCCGCCCCCCGGTGTCAGGCGCTCGCGTGGAATGCTCCTGATGAGCCATGTGACAGGCAAAGACCTCTTGCTCCATTCGCTTCAGGGGGGAGCGACCCGCCGGGCCGGGTGGGTCCCCTTCGTGGGTGTTCATGGCGCCAAGATGCTGGGAATCAGCGCCCGGGAGTACCTGCAATCCGCCGACCGCATCGTCGACGGGCTGCTGGCCGCCCATCAGCGATACCGCCCGGACGGCCTTCCTGTGGTGTTCGATCTCCAGATGGAGGCAGAGGTTCTCGGCTGCGACCTGCGATGGGCGGACGACACGCCGCCCGCCGTCGTCTCGCACCCGCTGGCGCAGGGCGGCGTCGACCGGCTGCCCCGCTTCGACCTGTCCGCCGGACGGTTCCCGCTGGTGCTGGAGGCCCTCCGGCGAACCAAGGGTGAGATCGGACGGACGACCGCACTCTACGGGCTGATCACGGGACCTTTCACGCTGACCCTGCACTTGATGGGCACCCGCGTGTTCCTGGACATGCTCCAGGATCCGGACGCGGTGCAGCAGGTCATCGAGTTCTGCGCCGATGTGGGGGTGCAGACCGCCGAGGCGTACCTGAAGCACGGGGCGGACGTGGTGGCGGTGGTCGACCCGATGACGAGCCAGATTTCGCCCGACCATTTTGAGGCGTTCGTGGCGGAGCCGGTCAACCGAGTCTTCTCGCACATTCGAGATCGGGGCGGCCTGTCGTCCATGTTCGTCTGTGGCAACGCGACGCGGAATCTGGAGCGCATGTGCCGGACGCGGTGTGACAACGTGTCCATCGATGAGAACGTGCCGCTGGAGATGCTCAAGGAACTGGCGGGCCGGTACGGCCGATCCTTCGGCGGAAACATGAAGCTGACAACCGTGCTGCTCCTGGGCGATCCGGACGACGCGAAGCTCGAGGCCATCCGCTGCATGGAGATCGGCGGCACCAACGGCTTTGTCCTGGCGCCGGGCTGCGACCTGCCCTATGCCACGCCCGAGGCCAACCTGGAAGCGGTGGCCCTGATGGTCCACGACGACTACCAGCGACACGTCGCCAACGCCACACTACGAGTGAAAACGGCCCGATCGTTCGACGATGTCGTTCTGCCCGACTATGCGAGCGAGCCCCGTGTCATCGTGGACGTGGTGACGCTCGATTCCGCCTCGTGCGCCCCCTGTCAGTACATGGTGGATGCCGCCCGGCAGGCAGCGGCGGCGTTTGGGGACCGGGTGGCCGTGTACGAACGCAAGATCACCACCCACGAAGGCCTGGGTTTCATGACCCGGCTGGGGGTGGAAAACATCCCCACCCTCTGCATCCACGGCCGGCCTCGATTCGCGTCGATCATCCCCGACGCAACGACGCTCACGCAGGCCCTGGAGGCCGCCGTGAAGGAGCGACCGGCATGATTCCGCTGGCCTTTGTTACCGGGTTCCTGGGAAGCGGGAAAACGACGTTCCTGCAGCACGTGGTGCGTACCCACCGGGGCCGGCGACTCGTCTTTCTGGTCAACGAGTTCGCCCCCGTGGACGTGGACGGGCCGCTGATCGAGTGCCCGCCCGATGACCTGATCAGCGTGGTCGGCGGCAGCATCTTCTGTCGCTGCCTGGTCACGGATTTCATCCGGCACCTGCAGGCCGTGGCCGGACGGGCCGCCAACCCCGACACGCCGGTCGACGGCGTGGTGATCGAGGCCAGCGGCATTGCCGACCCCGGGGTGGTTCCTCGGATGCTGGAGGAGACGCGGCTCGACGGGCCCTTCCGGCTCGCCCGCGTGGTCAGCGTCGTGGATCCGGGCACGTTTGCCACGCTCGTTCAGACGTTGCCGAACCTGAGCGCACAGATCGTCGCCAGCGATGTGGCGTTGCTTAACAAGAGTGACCTGTATTCGCCCGACCGGCTCGATGAGACCGAGCGAGCTTTGCGGACCATCAACGCGTCGCTGGACATCGTGCGGACCTCTTTCTGCGCGGCGGACATCGACCTCTTCACGCCGCGCTGCGCGCAGGCGCGGGCCGGGCAATACGCCCTCTGCGCCGACCCGAACTACGAGGTGATGACCATCACCGTCGACCGCGTGCTGGACGCAAACGCCCTGACCGCCGCCCTTCGCGAGCTTTCCGACGTGCTGTACCGGGCCAAGGGCTACTTCCCCACCGCCGCCGGCCTGCAGCACCTGGACGCCTCTCCTTCGGGGCTAACCCTCCGGCCCGCCCCCCGCCCGGATCTGCCCCCGCGACTGGTCTTCATCCTGCGCCCCGGCGCCCGAACACGCCTGGAGCCCCTGCTGGCGAACTTGGCCCCGGCCAACCCGGCCTGACGGGCCCGGCGCGGGGTGGCTGCCCTGGTGACAGCACGCGCCAGCCCGCCCGCCGAGCCTGAATGAGCGCCCGCACATCCGCGGCGTGTGCATCTGCGTGGGTTGGTTGAGGCGTCCAGAGAAGATGGAGGAAGCCCGGTCCCTCTTTGCTGGGCGGGTTTCCGGCACCGCAGATTCCCAGAAGCAACGTCGCGGTGGTCTGGCGAACCACCGCGACGCTTCGGTCGGGAACAGGTTGTCAGGAGGAGGAAGATTGGCTCTCTGGTCTTGGCTTTGGTATCCGTTCTCTTCACCCTCTACTACGAACGAGAGCCGGGGGGGTTCGCGCGGGAAGGCGAATCCGGACGAATGTCCGTAATCTATTGTCAAGTCAATGGTTACAGGATATGCTGCCGTGACCCGTCGCCTGGCGCCGGAGCGCGGTGCGGGAGGTCGCACAGGGCCGCGCCCGGCACGCCACGCGTGGGTCGGGCGCCCCGGGCGGGGCCGCCGTCGTTGACTGGCCGCGCGTGGGCCGGTATTCTACGAATCCGATCGTCGGGTATGCGGTTGTGGCTCCGGCGATCGAGCCTGGGGCGTTCCTGGGGCGGCTCGTTGCAGCCCGGTGGTACTGGGGCAGCGGTCGGTGGGCAGTCCACTTCGCGGCGGAGTGCTCAAGCCTCGGTTCCGGGCTCTGGCCGCGTCCCCCTCATTCGGCGGATACGGTTTCCACAGCAGGGTTTCAGAGATTCATCGGGCCCCGGCGCCGGCGTCGGAGCATCCGCAGTTGTCCAAGGGCAGGTGGAGTCGGCCTCTGGACTGGGACAGGACGGCGGGTCAGGATGGGCGGCAGACCCGCGTGCGGGTACGGATACCCGGTGGTGTAATTGGCAACACACCAGGTTTTGGTCCTGGCATTCCTGGTTCGAGTCCAGGCCGGGTAGTGAGAGGCGCGAGCGGACGAGGTTCGCGTGGTGTGGGGGAAAGGCGGCCGTGCGGTGAAGGCCGACGTATCCGCCCCGCGCACGGGGCGGCCGCCCGTGGTTCGGTCGGGTGACGTCGGCGGGTCCATCGAGTCCAGCGCAGGCGAGGCAGCGTCGCAACCATGAATTGGGCGAGTGAGCGATGGAGTCGGGACGATTTGCGCGATCTGAAGGTCTTCGCGGGCAGTGCCTCGGGCGCGCTCACGACGGAGATTTGCCAACACCTGGGGATCGTCCAGGGGCAGGCCTCGGTGTCGCCGTTTCCGGACGGCGAGACCTTTCTGAAGCTGCGCGACGACGTCCGCGGCAAAGACTGCTTTGTGGTGCAGTCCACGTGCCCGCCGGTCAACGACAACCTGATGGAGCTGCTGATCTACATCGACAGCCTCCGTCGGGCCTCGGCCACGCGGATCACCGCGGTCATCCCGTACTTCGGGTATGCCCGGCAGGACCGCAAGGCGGAGGGCCGAACGCCCATCACCGCCAAGCTGGTCGCCAACCTGATCTGTGCGGCGGGCGCGCACCGCGTGCTGGCGATGAACCTGCACGCCGACCAGATCCAGGGGTTCTTCGACATCCCCGTGGACCACATGACGGCCGTTCCCGTGATTTCGGACCATTTCCTGGACATGAATCTGAAGGACCCCGTGATCGTTTCGCCGGACGTGGGGAACCTCAAGACGGCCAACCAGTACGCCTCGCGGCTGCACGGCGACATCGCGGTGATCGACAAGCGGCGGCGGGACGGGTCGGACATCGATGCGGTGAGCATCATCGGGAACGTGAAGGGCAAGACCGTGCTGCTGTTTGATGACATGATCACGACGGCAGGCACGGTCTGCGGAGCAGCCCGGCTGGTCCGCGAGCACGGAGCGGAAAAGGTCTACGTGGGGGCGACACACCCGGTGCTCGCAGGGCCGGCCTGCCGCCGGCTGAAAGAGGCCGCGTTCGAGCAGATTTGCGTGACCAACACGATCGATCTGGAAGATTCGGTCCGGCAGGAGCTGGGAAACCTGACCATCCTGTCCGTGGCCAAGCTGTTCGGCGAGACGATCCGCCGCATACACCGACATGAGTCCGCCAGCGCCCTGTTTGAGAGCGGCTGGAACAACGTGACTGTGAAATGCTGACACGGAGACGACGATCAAGATGGACATCAGTACGCTCAAAGCAACTCCCCGGACGACACTCGGCAGTCATGCGGCTC
>Ga0334889_1003430_pt1 | contig 15712 bp, 11 predicted proteins | sample GraSluR1_MG_2_FD_207222 | JGI IMG/M metagenome (GOLD analysis project Ga0334889, IMG submission 207222) | Sludge microbial communities from methane-producing bioreactor in Wageningen University, Netherlands - Granular Sludge_8_08-R1 | ecosystem: Engineered > Bioreactor > Anaerobic > Unclassified... | reverse complement strand
AAAAATTTTGGTAATTCATTCAACATCTGGTATCTCTCCTTTGTTTTTTTATTTATTTATATCATACCAGATTTAATATTTCCGTTACAACCCCTTTTTCCCTACCCACTAAAATTTGAAGTGAACCGTTGTTTTTAAGTATACTGAAAATAAAGCCTGCATATTTTTTCCTCCTTTTTAATCCCAATAATTAGGATTTATTTTATTTAATCTTTCAAAATTACCTTTTTTTCTTCCTATTTTTGCACATTCCTTCCCATTTAATTCTACTATATCAGCAGTAAAATCTATTTTAGATTTTAATAATTTTGATCCCACTCCATACACGTCTACAGGAACATCTAAAGTCTCAAATAATTCTATTTTTTGTTCATCAAAACCACCAGATACTACTATTTTTAAATCTTTAAGGCCTACTTTATCGAACTCTTGTCTTGCTCTCCATACCAACTCAGGATTTACTCCTAAAGAATCTTTCGATTTAGGCACTACAGATTTATCTCTTAAAGATCCAGAAGTATCGAATCTTACGGCCCATAATTTATTTTTACCTGCTCCTATTATATCAGAAGGATCTGTAATTCCTAAAATCATTTTTTCTTTTTTTACTGATTCATACATATCTTTTATTAATTTGAAAGTAGTTCCTATTACGTCATTATCCCAATCAACTAATGCCATTCTGTTTACAGAACCTTTTATATGTTCATCAAAAGCTATACTTGCTTTAGATGTATCACCTCCATAACAAGCTATTAACGCATGTGGAATAGTCCCTAAAGACTCCGCACCCCAATAATCTGCATTTGCGTCTGTTGATACTCCAAAAGCTCCGGCTTTCAAAGCGGCATATCCATCAGTTGCTTGTACCCAGAAATGATCAAATCTAGCACTAAAAAACAATATTGGTTTACTATTTGAGGCTATAACTACTTTTTTTACTGATGTTGCTGTGCTTGTCGCTCTTGATAAAACACCTAATAAAACCGTTTCTAAATGTCCAAAATAAGCCGGATTCCCTTTGATTGCCATTATAGGTTCCATATTTTTAGCATCATCACCATCATAAAGAGCTTCAACTTCTATTTCATTCCATTTATCTATCCAAAGAGAATTTAATTTTAATCTTAAATCCCATTTTTTTGAAGTTAATTTTAATAAGCTCTCTTTATCCATTCTATTAGACGCTTCTTGTATCAATTTTTCAATATGAAGTATTTCATTAAAAGTTTTTGCTCCTTCTTCTTCATCCCTATAATAACCCGTCCCATATTTCAATATAGCTAAAGCTTCATCTATTCCTACAATTGTAGCATCTTTTCTTGGAAAATATTGATACAAAACTATATTATCTTTTTTATCTTTTTTTAACACTTCGACAAATCTTGTAAAATATTTATCTGTATAATATCCCATTCTAATTTTATCAATTGGAACTTTAAATATACTAGGATGCAACCTTTTTTTTTCCATAAAAATTTCTCTCTCCTCTTAATTATATTCTTGAAAATCAACAAAATTTACTGGAACTACTCTTGTTACTCCATCTTTCATAGTAATTCCATGAAAAATTTCTGCTATTTCCATAACTAATTTATTATGAGTTATCATCAAAAATTGAGACTTTTCTGCATTTTTTAAAATCAAATTGGATATTTTTGAGGCATTTATATCGTCTAAAGGAGCATCTATTTCATCTAAAATATAAAAAGGACTTGGATTTAAACTCATCATTGCAAATAAAAAAGCAATTGCAATCAATGCTTTTTCTCCTCCAGAAAAAAGTGAAAGCTTTTGAAACTTGTTACCATATTTTTTAACAGATATTTGAATGCCTTTTTCAAAAGATTTACCTTCTCCAATATAATTTAATTCTCCATAGCCATTTTTAAAAAGCGTTTGTATAAATTTTTTAAATTCATCATTTAACTTTTCGAAAAAAGATGTATATTTGCTTTCAGCCAACTCATCAAGTTTTTGAATGATTTCGTTAAGTTTATCTACAGATTCTTCCACATCATGTTTTTCTATCATCTTTTCATCAAAATCCTTTTGAATTTGTTCATATTCTTCCAAAACACTTAAATCCACAGAACCTAATTTTTTTAAATAGTTTTCTAAATCTTGTAACCTTATTTCTAAAGAATCTATTTCTTCTTCCGATAATTCTATTAATTCTAAATCTTCTTCTGTTAAATTAATCTGCCTTGCTTTTTCCAAATTGAATTTTTGCTCATGTACAAGCTCCTGAATACTAAAATCTATTTTTTGTCTTTCTTCTTTAAATTTATTTATTTCGTCTTTTAATTTCATTCTTTCATTTTCTAAATTTTCATAATGTTTCATCTTATCAAGTTTTCCTGTTCTACTATTTTTTAAAACTTCAAGCGTTTTACTTAATTCTTCATTTAAAAATTCGTATTCTTTAGTTGTCATTTGAAATTTTTCATTTAATTTTTCTTTTTGAATTTTTAAGTCATCATAACTTTTCTGATGTATTTCCGATTTATCTTGAGAATCTGAAATTTCTTTTAAAATCTTTCTTTTTTCATTTTTATAATTTTCATATTTTTCTTTTATTGAATCTAAAGAATAATTTTTCTCATAAAGAATTCTATTAATTTTTGAAAGTTCATTTTTTATTTCAGTGTTTTTATCAGAAATTACTTTTATTTTTTCACTTATTTCTTCATATTCTTTTGAATTATCTTTAATCAATTTATTTAATTTTAAAATATCTTGATTTAATTTCCGAACATCGTTCTCATATTCATCTAATCTTTCACTAATTGTTTTTAATTGATTATTTTTTTGTTTATATTCATTGTTTATATTTACATAATTAGAATTTTCAACATTTTTTTGAAGAATTTTTTCATTATATTTTTCCTTATAATCGTTGTATAAATTTTTTTCTTTAGTAATTTCTTTATTTAACTTTTCTATTTCTTTATTATAATAATTAAAATTTTCCTGAATTTCATCTAATCTTATTTTTATTTCTTCTATTTCTCTTTTTCTCTTTAAAATCGTTGTAGAATAGTCATTTTTATTTTTACCACCTGTTATTGTACCTGAGCCGGAAATAAAATCACCGTTTAAAGTTACAATATTCCCTTTAAAAAAATTTTTAGATAATTTTACTGCGGATTCTATAGAATCAACAACTAAAGTATTAGAAAAAACATAATCCATAACTGTTTTAAATTTTGATTCAAAATTAACAATGTTAATTAAATATTCTATAGTTCCAGGTTCATTCAAGATATTTTTATTTAAAACATTTTTTGATTTTAAAATATCCATTGGTAAAAATGTTATTTTACCATAACTATTATTTCTTATATAACTAATGTATTCACGAACTTTATCAGAATCTTTTATAACAATATTTTGAAGTTTTGCTCCAGCTGAAGCCGAAACAGCTTCTTCATATTCTTTTTCTACTTCTACCAAATTAGCTACAACATCTATAACTTTTTCATCATTTTTAAATTTCTGAAAAAAAGTTTTTATGACGCTAGAATATCCTGAATAATCTTCTAACTGATTATATAAATTTTGCAATGTATGTTTTAAATTGATTTGTTCCTTTTTCAATTCTTCTACATAATCTATATTTTTATCAAACACTTCTTTTAAATTTCTTAAAATATCTAATTTCTCTTTTATTTTTTTAGATAAATCTGATTCTTCATTTGAATGAGATTCAATGATTTCCAGAAGCCTGTCTAGTTGTTTTTTTAATACTTTTATATCAGAAAGCAATTTTTCCTTTTCTTCTTTTAAAAGTATTATTCTTTCTTCTTTTGAATGAAAATTCTTTTCTTTTTCATTTAAGAAATTTTTTGATTCTTTTATTTGTTGTTCAAGGTTAGAAAGATCAGCTTCTTTTTTTGAAATCTCTTTTTCTTCTTCAGAAATTTTACCTTCAAAATTTTCCTTTTCTTTTAAAATATTTTTTATTTCATCATTTAAGATTTCAATATCATTAAAATATTTTTTTTCTAAATCTTTTACTTCTTCTATTCTAACGTTTAATTTTGAAAGTAAATCATTTAACGATTTCATTTCCCAATCTATAGAAAGAAGGGATGAGTTTATCTCGTTAATCTTTTCAGAAAGTCTATTTTTTTCAGCGTCTAAAAGCAAAGTTCTTTCTCTATGATTTTGAACCATATTGCTTTTTTCAAGTAGTGATTTTTCTACATCTTCAATTTCTTGTTTTATCTGATTATATTCTCGCTCAACTTCAAAAGAGCTAGAACGAAGCACTTTTATATTTTCATCGTTTAATTTTTTAGAATTTTCAAATTCTTCAATACTTTTTAAAATAAAGTATTTTTTTGCCCCAAAAAATGTTTTCCCTAGTTTTTTTAATTCATCAGAATATTCAAGATATTTTTTAGCTCTTCCCGCTTTTATAGATAAAGATTTCAAATTTTTCTCTATCATATATATCATATCATTAAGTCTTTCAAGATTTTCTGAAGTTTTCTCAAGCATTCTCAAAGATTCTTTCTTCTTTTCTATAAAGCTACTTATATTAGCTGCAGAAAGAACTATATCTCTTAAATTTTCATGAGATGCATTGACTATCTCAGAAACTTGCCCTTGGCTAACTATAGAATACAAATTCGTGCTTATTGCACTTTCTGAAAAAATCGAATGTATTCCTTTCAATGTTGTAACTTTATTATTAATTAAATATTTGTTGCCTGTGTTTTCTGAAATTATTTTTTTTATTGAAATTACTTCATCATCTTTTTTTATATTTAAACAAACACTTGCTGAATTTGCTTTTTTATATCCATTACTACCCGCAAAAATCACATCTGTTCTATCAGAAACTCTAATTTGTTTTGATGATTGTTCTCCCAAAAGCCATCTTATTGCATCTACTATATTTGATTTTCCGGAACCGTTTGGTCCGACTACTGCAATAATATTTTTATTCAATTCAAATATAGTTTTTTTCGCAAAACTTTTAAATCCATCTATTTCTAAACTTATTAATTTCAATTCAATCCTCCGGACGTTTTCATTCTTTCGGTAATAACTTTAATCACTTCTTCCATATTCTTTCCATTACTTGCATATTTATGAATCGCTCCTATAGCTTTAAAATCAAGATAAGAAAAATATCTTGGAGTGCCTTTTTCCATCGAATGATTTCTTAACAAATAACTTGGATGAAATGTTGGAAATATCTTAATTCCATTAATCCAATCAAAAAATCTTCCCCGTGCTTGAGATATTGTAATATTTTCGTTAATAAAATAAGATAATGAAGACGCTCCTAAACAAACTATCAGTTTAGGTTTTATCAATAAAATTTGAGCTTCAAGAAAGTTTGAACAAGCTTTCATCTCGTCAAAATTAGGTTTTCTATTTTGAGGAGGTCGACATTTTACTATATTAGTTATGTAAGAATCACTACGATTCAAATTAGACCAATCTTTTATCATAACATCTAAAAGTTTACCCGCCCTGCCTACAAAAGGTCTTCCTGACGAATCTTCTTCTGCTCCTGGGCCCTCTCCAACAAATATTATATTTGCACTTAAATTTCCTTCTCCAGGAACTGTGTTATTCCTTGTTAAATGCAACGAACACCTTTCACAATTTTCTATTTTTTTAGCTATTAAATTAAATTCTTTGTTTTTATCCATAAAATTCTCCTTTACATTAAATTAAATTCAAATCCTTTATCGTCGCTATAAGAAACGGCTTTGTCATTCATGTAAGTAATAAAAAAGCTTAATGAAAAACTGTTCATATTAAAGTTAGGACTTAAATCAACTTGAGTTTTAAATGTAAATGACCAACATACGATTCTTTTTGTTATTTCGAATGTTGAAAATTTAAAATTATTATTCTCTAAATCATAAAATAAGTCAAATTTTATATTTTCTGTCTTATCTCTTGTTTCGTAACCAAATCCGCCTTTTAATTCATTCTTAGATATATCATATGAACTTTTTAAAATATAATTATAAGCAGATTTTGCTTCAATGAACTTTGTTTCTAATTCAAATAAATTTAATTCATTTTTTATGTCAAATTTTCCTGTAATTCTGTTTCCACCCAAAATTAAAGAATGTTTTGTCAATATTTCGGGAAAAGCTTCTTTAATACTGTCTTTACCAAAGTAATACTTATAATTAATTTCTATTCGATTTCTATTGTAAGTAATTATCTCTCTATTTTCTATAAATTCAATTGGTATTTCTTTTTGATGATTATACTCAAATTTTGTTCTATGATCTAATATGTTACTATACTTGCTTGTAATAACAAATTCCGTCAGATTTAATACTATATTATCCTCATCTGAGACATCAAATTTTGATTTAGATTGAATTATATTGTTTAAACCAAAAATATTTATATTAGTTTGAGCATCAAATTCCATAGAATTAAAAGTTCCAAAATTTTTTTTAAAAGGATTTATGGCATTAATTATTTTAAAATCTGAAAAATTAAAATCATAATCATCTAAATTTGAAATTTCTATTGATCTTTTTAATCTAAATTTTGAAATAATTGAATTGCTCAAAATCGAGAATCTATAACCTATATAATCATTATATAAAAATTGATCTTTATTAGTTTTAGTTAAAGAATTTTCTAAAACATTTTTATGATCTAATGAGTATCCAAATTCAAAATTACTATAATATAATTCAATATAAGGAGATATGATATAATCAAAATCTGTTTTTCCAAAATATGAAGAATTTGTTTCAACAAAATCTTTTTGATGATTAAAATTTGATTTAAACACTCCACCAATGCTAACTTCAAACTTTTTATAATAAAATGTAAAAAAATCTTGTTTATAGCTAAAAAGATTTTTGCTCAATACTTGATTTTTTGAAGTAATTCCCGCTTCTGTTTTTTGATTATATTCAAACGTACCAGTTAATGATGAAAAAACTGAATATAAATTATATCTTCCTTTGGCAGATATATCTGTTTTTCTAACTTCCCATAATTCGGATAAAGATTTTTTTATTGGCTGAGATGTTTTCAACTTATTTCCTGCTTCAGCAAAAAACCTTAAGTCATATAAAGAAATATTCGAACGTCTAAATTTCTTTTGAAATGCTTCAGATTTAAAATCATAAAATTTTAAATATTGAATTGCATTATTATGCCATATAATTTCAGAGGAAATTTTTTCAAGAGTTCCAAAATCTGTTTCCCATTTAGGGATATTTAAAACTAAATTATTTATATTTTTAAGGTTGTAAGTTTCTTGATTTAGTCTAAAATAAGAATCTTTTAAAAAGTTCTCATAACTAAAACCTATTGATTTAACCGTATCGTTAAGAAGCTCTGAAAAAACATAAAAATCTCCATTAAATATAGGCATACCATATTTGAATACCGTTGATAAATCTGTTTTTCCAGTTTTCATATTATTTTCCATTTTTTGTGTGAATTTCAAATTAGTGTTATTTTCAAAAAAATAATTTAATTGTAAATCAACACTAATTTTATTATCACCAAAATTAAAAGTGAAGATAAAAGGTGCATTTTCCTGTTTTCCTAAATTCTGAAAATAAAAAGGAAAATAAAAAACGGGAACACCAAAAAATTCTATGAGCATATCTCTTGCAATTAAAAATTTATTTGGGTAAATTGTAACTTTTCTTGCAACAAAATAATATGTGGGTCTGCTTTTACAAGTAGTAATTTTAGAATTTCTTGATACAATTAGCTCATCATTTAAAGGTGTGAAAGTACTTTCTGAAAAAATTCTAACTTCCACCTCTTTTTTATCCGGATTTTCCTGAACAGAAAAAGAGTTTAAAAATAATGCCGTGCTTTCTTCATAATTTATTATCATTTCATCAGCTTGAATAGTATATTCTTTTTCCTGAAAAATTACATTGCCTTTTAAAAAAGCTTCTTTTACTTTTCTTTCATTGTTAAGATGTACTTCTCCACTATCAGCTAATACAATAGAATCATTATATTCTATTTTTAAAATACTATCAAAAATTATGACATCTTCTCTCATATAAAAATTTTCAGATTCTATAACTACTTTCCCAGAAAATATTGCTGAAGGAGTACTTAAAAATAAAATAATTATACCTACTGAAAAAATTTTTTTCAAAGGCTCTGTAAGCTTAAATGAAAGGTTTGTATCAAGAAATAAAAATAAAATAAGCCCTGTTATTCCAAAAATTATATTTGGAATCCAAGGAGATATAGTTGGATCAATAATCCTTTCCTTTCCAAGAGCACTCAACCATGCTCCAGAACCTTGATATAAAACCACAAGTATAAAAGTAGTTATAACGCTCCAAGATTTGCTTTTTAAATTCAAAAATAATGAAAGAGATACTCCTAATAAAGCTATAACAAGAGGAGCAAATGAATTAGCAAATTTTGATTGATAAGTTACTATTAAACCTGAAGTATTTACACCCAATCTTGTGAAAGTTTCTATCTGTTTTTTCAATTCTGTTGAAGACATTTCATTTGCTCCTCTTGAAAACCTTAAAAATTCTTCAACATCTTGACCTATATTCATTTCTAATTTATTAAAACTAACATCAAGCTTTAAAAAACCGTCTCTATCAGTTCTAAAAATTCTGCCCTCATACATAAACCAATCATTACCAGTTTTTTCAGCTCTAGCCGCGTGAAAAAGCTCAACAGAAGATCTTTTTACTTCGTACAAATGCAAATCATATAAAATCCCATTATTTCTATCAATTTCCTTAACAAAAAGATATTTATTATCTCCGAGATCAACAAACTGGTTTTCCGCAATTAAAGCATCTACATTTGGACGCTGATAAATATATTTGGCAATAGCTTCTTTTGCTTTATAATTTGCATTTGGTACTACGGAATCTATAAGCCAAAAAGTCATTCCGCACAAAATTAAGGCTATCAATAAAAAAGGAATAACTATTTTTTTTGTTGGAATACCGAGTGTTTGAATTGCAATTATTTCATTATCATTAGAAAGTCTAGAAATAATCCAAAAAATTGCAAATAATACGCCAACAGGAATTCCCATTGAAATAAAATAAGGGATATTATACCACATTAACATTAATAACTTTGAAAATCCTACATGATTTCTAACAATAGTTTCAGATAATTCATACAATAATTGAACGCTTACAAAAATTACAAAAGCTATAATCCCCATCAAAAAAGGACCATAAAATTCTTTAAAAATATATTTTATAAGTTTTTTCATATCTCATCATCCTGAGAATAAAAATATTCAAGCGAATTTCCTCTACATTTATACTTTATGTCTGTCAAAGCCCACAAAACAACCTCTATTATGTTAGTAGATAATTCGCTTATTTTTTCAACTTTATTAAGCATTTCTATATGAAGATTTATAGATTTCAAATTTTCTTTAGATTTAAGTAAATATTTTTTATAAGCTATATTAAGTGATTTTAGTTCATTATTTATAGTGCAAATTTTTTCGCTTTCATTAAAAATATCTTTAATTTTTTCTTCTGAGGTTAGAACTATTCTTTCAATGTTAATAAATTCAGAAAATATTTTTAAAGAATCTGTCAAAGAATTTTGAGTTAGGACAAACAAATCTTCAAAACTTAAAATATTAATTTTTTGAGGTAATTTCAACAATTCTATATTCAATTTACAATTTTCTTCACATAGATCGCCTATATTTTCAAAAATATTCAATAATTTTAATCCTACAATGGAAGATTTTAAATATAATCCAGAAAAATTATTTAAAAGCATTAATTTCATAAAATCATATTCTAATTTTGATTCAAGAAAATCTACTCTATCTTCTTGATTAATAACGTCTTCACTTAAAACTTTATTTTTTTCAAAATAAGATTCTTTAAATCTATAAAACATTCCTTGCGAAATTCTTCCCATTTTTAGAACATCATTTAAAAATATTTTTAAACTCTCTATATTAAAACTTGGAGTGGCTGATGAAAAATTATCGTTATTTACCAACTTATTCAAAATCATTCAAACCTCCTACCAAAAGCTAACTTTCTATTCAACAGATCAAAAAAATTGTCATTATTTCTTTGAGCTAATTTAACTTTTTTATCACTACCAGTTATAATAACAGACATTCCCGTTTCTAACCTGTGTAATATATCTCCATCACCTGTAACATAAGCAAAACCTGAGTCAATAGATTTTATAAGTACTTCCACATATTTTGTAGGAGACAAAATAAAAGGTCTAATATTCAATGCATGAGGAGACAAAGGAATTAATTCTATTACATTTAAACTACTATCTACAACGCTTCCACCAGCTGATAATGCGTACCCAGTAGAACCTGTTGCTGTTGAAATTATAATACCATCACCTAAAAATGAGTATAAAATATTTTTTCCAACTTTAACTTCTATATCAACTGTTCCTAAAGGCTGACTTTTCTGAAGCACGATATCATTAAGAGCCATATACTTTTTTCCGCCTAAAAAACATTCTAAGACATTTCTTTCAGAAAAAACAAGATTATTTTGGGAAATATCTTTTGCAGCTTCTTCAAACTCATCTACTGAATAAGTTGTCATAAATCCTAAATTCCCAAGATTAATACCAATTATAGGTTTAGAATATTCTGCAGACATTTCTGCTATTCTTAATACTGTCCCATCTCCTCCAAGAACAACATAATAATCTGCTTCATTAGCTGAACCATCAACTATTCCAGATCCTGCAGAGATTATTTTCAAAACTTCTATATCAAATTTTTGAAATATAGGTAAAATAGTATCTTCAATATAATTTTCTTCTATTTTAAGTGGATTAAAAAAAATTATTATTTTCATAAAATTATAACCTCGCTGCTATATCTAAGAGAGTTTGAACAATAAATCTGTCAAAAAATATTATTATTAAAATACCTATCATAGACGTAAAATCGAACGCCCCAAAATTAAAATTCATAATTTTTCTTATAGGGTTTAAAATAATTCCCGAAATAGAGTCTAATAAAGCTTTATATTTATTATAATATGGCATTATAAAACTTAAAACGGTAGAAGCTATTATACAAATAATAAAAAAATTTCCTGCAATTCTTAAAACATACGCTAAAGCAACAAGAAAATTAGAAAGCACAAACATATTTCCACCTACTTTTGATAGTATCTTTTACCAAAAATTAAAGAACCCACTCTAACCATAGTTGCTCCTTCTTCAATTGCAATTAAATAATCATTACTCATTCCCATTGATAGTTCTGTTAATGTATTATATTTCGAAAGATATTTTCTTTGTATAATTTTCATTTTTTTAAAAAAAGCTCTTGTTTCTTCAGAATTATCAAAAAAAGGAGCCATTGTCATAAATCCTACTACTTTTATATTTTTGAATTTAACAGAAGATTCTAAAAAATTTTCAATAGCTTCTTCAGAAATGCCTGATTTTGATTTTTCCATAGAAATATTAATTTCAATAAATATTTTTTGAATTTTATTTAGCTTAAAAGAAATTTCATCTATAATACTCATTTCTTTTTCTCTATAAACCGAATGAATATACTCGCATTTTGGAACTATATATTTTAATTTATTTGTTTGAATATTGCCTATAAAATGCCATTTTATTTTATTTTCTTCAGTTTCATCATATTTTTTAATTAATTCTTGAGCTTTACTTTCTCCAAAATCTAAATGCCCTAAAGACGATAAATAATTTATCATTTCAACTGGAAATGTTTTTGATACTGCGATCAATTTTACTTTTTCATTTTTTATTGAACTTTTTATATCAAAATAATTACTTTTCAAATATTCAAATCTCATTTTCTCCCTCCCATAAACTATTTTCATTTTTTATCGGAGATTTTAAACCTAATACTTCATATGACTTCTCAGTAGCAACACGACCTCTATGTGTACGAATAACATAACCGCTTTGAAGTAAAAAAGGTTCATAAACTTCACTTATAGTTTCAGGTTCAATTCCCAAAGACGAAGCTATAGCATTTATTCCGGCAGGCCCACCATTATAGTTTTTAATAAGTGCATTCAAAATTTTTCTATCCATATTATCAAGCCCATTGTCATCAATTTCCAACAAACTCATAGTTTCAGCCACATCATTCTTTTTAATTAAAGATTCATTTTTTACATGCACTGTATCTCTAACCCTTTTTAAAAGCCTATTTGCAATTCTTGGAGTGCCTCTTGATCTGCTTCCAATGATTAAAGACGCATCATCTTCAATTTGAACATCTAAAAGTTCAGCAGATCTTTTTACAATATGTGCGAGATCTTCATTTTCATAAAAATTCATTTCTAAAATGATTCCAAATCTACTTCTCAAAGGTGGGGCTATCAAACCTAATCTCGTAGTAGCTCCTATTAAAGAAAAAGGTTGTAAATCTATTCTTATAGATCTTGCTGAAGGACCTTTCCCAATCATAATATCTAATTGAAAATCTTCCATTGCAGAATACAAAATTTCTTCAACAGATCGATTTAATCTATGAATTTCATCAATAAATAAAATATCTCCTGAATTCAAATTAGTTAATATAGCAGCTAAATCTCCTGCTTTTTCTAAAACCGGCCCACTAGTTATTTGAATGTTAGAATCCATTTCATTTGCTATTACATAAGCCATAGTAGTCTTACCAAGCCCCGGAGGCCCGGCAAGAATAATATGATCTATAGGTTCTTTCCTAATTTTTGTAGCTTTTATAGCAATTTCTAACTTTTTTTTAATTCTTGATTGGCCAATATATTCTTTTAAAATTTTAGGCCTTAAACTAACCACATTATAATCATCTTCTCTTTGTGAATCAAATATTCTCTCTTCATTAAATTCCATAAAAAACTCCTTAATTTATAATAATACCTCTTTATGGGTACACTCTATAAATTGTTCTTGGGAAAGGTATAGCTTCTCTAATGTGTTTTAATCCACATACCCAAGCAACAGTTCTTTCAATCCCCAAACCAAAACCACTGTGAGGTATAGAACCATATTCTCTCAATTCTAAATACCATTTATATTCATCTTCTGAAAGTTTATTTTCTTTTAATTTTTCAATCAAAACTTCTTTTTGCCATATTCTTTCTGAAGCTCCTACTATTTCCCCATAACCTTCAGGAGCTATCATATCATTACATAAAACAACTTTTTCATTTGTTGGATCAGGTTGCATATAAAAAGCCTTTATATGTTTTGGATATTTTTCTATAATGACAGGTCTATCAAACTCATTTGATATAGTAGTTTCGTGTTCTGCGCCTAAATCATCCCCCCAAGAAATTTCAAAACCTTTTTTTTGTAAAAGATCTATAGCATCAGTATAAGTAATTCTTGGAAAAGGAGCTTTTATATTTTCAAGTTTTGAAATATCCCTTTCAAGAAACTCTAACTCTTCTCTACAATTTTTTAGAACACTTTCAATTATATAAGAAACAAGATTTTCTTGAAGTCTCATATTATCTTCATGAGTATAATAAGCCACTTCAGCTTCATTCATCCAAAACTCAATCAAATGTCTTCTTGTTTTTGATTTTTCCGCTCTAAAAGTAGGCCCTAAATTAAAAACTTTTCCGAAAGATTGACAAGCTGCTTCGAGATATAACTGACCTGTTTGAGCTAAATAAACTTTTCCATAATCAAAATATTCCATCTCAAAAGTGTTTCCAGCTGATTCTCCTATAGAACCTGTAAAAATAGGTGTATCAACAAGAATGAAATCTTGCTTTAAATAAAATTCTCTTATAGATTTAATTATTTCGCTTCTAATCTTTAATATGTTAAACTGTCTTCTGGATCTTAACCAAAGATGTCTGTTATCCATTAAGAAATCTATTCCATGTTCTTTATTAGAAATAGGGTAATCATTTTCATTTTCGCAAACGAAATTTATTTCTTTAACTATTATTTCCACGCCTATTTTTGATCTTTCATCTTCTTTTACTTCTCCTCTAATAATAACACTTGACTCATTTTTTAATTTTTTAATTTGCGAGAAAATTTCTTCTCCTAAAACCGCTTTTTCTGCTATTGCTTGAACAAAACCCGAACCATCACGAATTTGAAGAAAAGCAATTTTGCCGCTTGATCTTTTATTCCACATCCAACCTTTTATTTCAACATTTTCAGAAATATAATTTTTTAAGTTATTAATATAAGTTACAGCAAAACCCATAAAACACCTCCACAGAAATTATATAAATTTATTATTTTTTAAATATTCTTTCATAAAATCAAAAAATTGTAATCCAAGTAAAGGATCAAATATTGATCCTGAATTTTCCTTTATATAATTTAATGCATCATCGCATGACATAATACCTTCAAATTCTGAAGATGCTGTATGTGTTGCAAGATCAAACCAATCTATCAAACCAATAAATCTCGCATAATAAGGAATTTCTTCACCAAAAAGACTATCAGGATAACCTGTTCCATCCCAGTGTTCATGATGGCTTCTTATTGTAGGAACAGCAAACCATAATTCATCAAGCGAGCTTAAAAATACAGAACCTGTAATAGTGTGCTCTAAATCCCAAGTTTCAAAATCATTTATCCTTGTAGGAGTAAATAGCATAAGTTGTTCAATACCAATTCTTCCAATATCATGAAGCATACTCAATTCACAAATTTTTTCAATTTCATCATTACTTTTATTAAGAAATTTTGCAAAAAGCCCAGAATAATAAGAAACTCTTTGTGAATGACTCATTTTTGTCTTAGCGTCTTCTACTTCCATAGTAACAACTAAAGCTTGTAAAAATTTTGAAATTTTATTTTTCTGTCTTATTTTTAAATCAAATAGTTCTAAAGAAGATTTATTAAAATAAACCGAAACAGCATTTATAAGGGCTAATTCAATAAAAGCTTTATCTTTACCCTTTTTTAAATCCATAACAACATTACCAGAATTATCAGAAACAATAGAATGTGTTTCAGAAACAAAAATATTAATCATATTTTCAATTAAATCATTATCAGTTATAACTATATTTGCCTCATTTACATCAGAAGTTTTCTTTAATCTCATTTTTGAAATTTCATTATCAACAAACAAAGAAAGCGATTTATTATTCAAACAATTCAAAAAAATTGCGGGAATTTCTTTCATATTTTCAACTCCTTTTAAATAATTTTTATAACAATTATATTATACTACAAAAAAGACAAAAATTAAAATATAGAAAGAAAGAAAAACATTAAAAGTTGGTTAGAAAAAATTAAAAAGCATAAAGGAAAAACTTTTAAACTAGTTAGTTGGTTAGGAAATTCAATTAAATACTTAAAAAAAGGTTTGCCTATTATAATGCCTGACAGTAAATGTGGAATTTAAAGTTGGTCAGCAGTCTGTTGGTAAGATGGTCAGGAAAATCAAATAATGGTTAATTGGTTAAACGTTTAAATAGCTAAAAGTTAAAAGTGGCAAGTGAAACATTTTTTTAAATTATAATGCTTTGACGGTAAATATGGTTTTTAAGTTGGTCAGCAGACAGTTGGTCGGTTGGTCAGGAAAATCAAATAATTGTTTAAATGTTTAATTGGTTAAACGTTTAAATAGTGAAAAGTTAAAAGTGGCAAGTGAAACAATTTTTTTAAATTATAATGCTTTTGACAGTAAATGTGGATGAAATAAAGTAGCGAACAATTGAGAATTTTCGTCAAAAAAACAATTGAGGGAGGTGATAAAATGCGTTAAGAAAATAGCATGTTTGAGCGTAGCGAG